>Ga0208244_100481_pt1 | contig 38430 bp, 23 predicted proteins | sample SubbioCR12Aug_5A_FD_184828 | JGI IMG/M metagenome (GOLD analysis project Ga0208244, IMG submission 184828) | Serpentinite rock and fluid subsurface biosphere microbial communities from McLaughlin Reserve, California, USA - CR12Aug_5A (SPAdes) | ecosystem: Environmental > Terrestrial > Deep...
TCTTCCCATTCCGAACAGAGAAGTTAAGCCTGTCAGCGCCGATGATACTGCAGTGAAATGTGGGAAAGTAGGTCGTCGCCAAATCATAACAAAAACCCCGTCCATGTTTGGATGGGGTTTTTTGTTTTTAGCCCTTGAGTGCATGTATCGAATTGATATAGTTTTATCGGCATGAGGTATAAATTCCATATAATTTGGAATTATTCTAAATTTTAAATTGCCGGACCCTCCTAAAGAAATTTCTGCTATTTTGCAAGACTAATAAGATACTATGAAAAGCCAAATAACAATAAATTTTTATTTAAATAACTATCCTATAAGAATTTATCAGAAACCTCCTGAAGAAACTGAATCTCTCTGATACAATTTATTTTGCTTTTATTTAAAATTCAAAATAATCCATTTTTTCACAAAACTATTAAATCATGTAAGTTTTAACACTTTGTTCACATTTCACACCAGCTTGCATCTGCTTAAATGAAACACTTCAAACATTAAAAACATAATTCAATGAAAAAAATCTTATTTAACTTATTAATGGTCCTTATTTTTTCACTGACTGTGAATGCTCAAACTATTAATAATTGGAGAGGTCCAAACAGAGATGGGATCTTTCATGAGACCAATCTTTTAAAAGTCTGGCCAGAGAATGGTCCAAAAATTCTTTGGACATATGAGAATCTTGGAAAAGGCTTTACTTCGCCAACACTTGTTGACGGAAAAATCTATCTCACAGGTCTTGAAGGAGATATGGGTTATATTTATATTTTTTCGGAGCAAGGTAAACTTGAAAAGAAGATTCCTTACGGAGAAGAAATTTCTGCAAGTTCAGGATACCCCGGAACTCGTTCAACACCAACTATTGCAGATAATCTTGTATATATTGCCACTGGTCACGGAAAACTGGTTTGCCTTGACCTTAACACTGAAAAGGAAAAGTGGTCAAAAAATCTGTTCAACGATTTCGACGGGAAGAATATCAGGTGGAGTTTAACTGAGAATCTAGTTGTTGATGGAGATGTTATTTATGTTGCGCCCGGCGGCAAAAAGAATAACGTTATTGCCCTTAACAGGCATAATGGCAGTCTTATCTGGTCAAGTGAGGGTAAAAATGAGATATCAGCTTATTGCTCGCCACTTCTTATTGATCATAACGGCCGCAAGATATTTGTTACGATGATGGAAAAAAATATCCTTGGACTTGATGCTGGCAGTGGCGCCTTAATTTGGTCACACCCTCACGAGAATCAATATAATATTTATCCCAATACACCTATCTATTATGATAACAGTATCTATTTTTTTAGTGGTTACGGCAAAGGTGGAATTAAAGTTAATTTGAATGCTGATGGCAGTAAAATAACTCAGGTCTGGGCAAACGAAACGTTAGATCCACAGATGGGTGGTGCGGTGCTTCTTAACGGCTATATTTATGGATCAGGACATAAAAACAGAAAATGGTTCTGCTTGGATTGGGAAAGTGGAGAGGTCAAGCATGAATCCAGAGAATTAGATAAGGGTGCTGTCATTGCTGCAGACAATATGTTGTATGCATACACCGAAAGAGGAGAGCTGGCGTTGATTGAACCGCTTCCCGGCAGTTTCCGAGTGGTAAGTAAAACCATGATTACTTTGGGTTCTGAACAGCATTGGGCACATCCGGTTATTCACAACGGCGTCCTTTACGTCAGACATGGAAATGCACTGATGGCATTTGATATTAGAGAAAAATAGCATTAAAACTTATGAAAATTTCTCTGGAATTGTTACTCAAAACTTTACCAATTGTAATTAGCATCGTTGGTTTGCTATCTGTTGGATATTGGTTTTGGAATGACCCTTCCAGAGATTTTATTCTTTCTGAACCTGCCGTTGATGGATCTGGCGGCTCCATTAATTCGGAAGAAAACATTATAATAGGCGAGTTTTTTGAACTGTTTTCAACAACTGAAAGTACGCTCCGGGAAACATGGCCTCGTTTCAGAGGAGCCAATTCTGATAATATTTCCAGATCAGATATTCGATTGATTGATGGTTTTGACAATCAGTCTCCCCAAATCCTTTGGTCGGTAAAGCTTGGAGAAGGCCATGCCGGCCCTGCAATTTACAAAGGGCTGGTCTATATTCTGGACTATGACGAAAACAGCAGAGCCGATATGTTAAGGTGCTTTTCCTTAACCTCTGGTGAGGAGATTTGGAGAAGGTGGTATGATGTTGAAGTAAGAAGAAATCACGGAATGTCGCGTACAGTGCCTGCCGTGACAGAAAATCATATTCTCACGATTGGTCCCCGCGGACATGTAATGTGTCTGGAAAGAGCAAATGGAGATTTCCTTTGGGGAATTGATATCCAAAAAGAATTTAAAAGCGAAATCCCACTCTGGTATACCGGACAATGTCCCATCATTGAAAATGATCTTGCAATAATTGCAACAGGCGGAACGTCATTGATGATAGGTGTTGATTGTAAAAGTGGAGAAATATTATGGGAAACACCTAACCCGAATAACTGGAAAATGTCGCATGCTTCTGTTGTGCCTTTTGAGTTTGGTGGCCGCCGGATGTATGTGTACAGCGCTGTTGGCGGAGCTGTTGGTGTTGCAGCTGATGGACCGGATGCCGGCAGTATTTTATGGGAAACAAGTCTTTGGAACAACCCGGTTGTTGCAGCATCGGCTGTATGTATGCCTGATGGCAAGATTTTTCTGACTGCGGGATATGGTGCCGGAAGCATGTTGTTGCAACTAATTGAAGAAAATGGCAGTTTCTCGATCGAATTGCTAAAAACCATCAAACCGGGCGAGGGCTTATCAAGCGAGCAACAAACACCTATTATGGTTGATGGCCATTTATTTGGAATAATGCCAAAAGATGCCCGGACATTCAGGAATCAAATGGTATGCGTCAATCAGAGTGATCCTACAGAAATTGTATGGTTGAGTGGTTCAGTAGCACGTTTTGGACTGGGACCTTATATCCTTGCTGATAATAAATTTTTTCTGCTCAACGATGATGCAACGCTTTATATCATTCAAAAAAGTACAAAGGGTTTTATTGAACTCGATAAAGTAAAACTGTTTGACGGCTTTGATGCATGGGCACCACTGGCAATTGCTGATGGTTATATGGTGTTGAGAGATTCAGAAACGATGATTTGTATTAACATTAAAAAGTAGACAGATGAACAACAAGGTGATAAAATACATTCTGCTGTTGGCTCTGGCAATCATAGCAGCCATCGTGATTTTTGAATTTGTATCAAACAACCCTGATCAGCGGCCTTCAAATCCTTTTGAATTTAATGTTGATAACTATAAAGCAGTAGATGAGGCGCTTATTAGTCACAAAGAAACGCGTCAAATTGTTCTGAAAGAGGGAAATCCAAGAGCAATTGCTTTCAGTCAAGGCAAAATTTATTTGCTTGTTGATGATTATTTGCAGGTTATTTTGCCTGGTGGAATCGAAGTTTTCAAAAGAAAACTCAGTGAAAAACCTAATTGTATCACAGTCAATCGTAATGGTTATATTTTCATAGGATTTGAGAACAGGCTTCGTTCTTATGATCCTGATGGAATTGAAATGGATCTTTCGGAAATTGCTTCAGACAAATCAAATTTCACTGCTTTAGCTGTATCAGATGACCTGATTTATGTGGCAGATGCCGGAGCGAAACAGATCAGGGTTTATGATAAAAATCTTCAGCAAAAGCACGTTTTCAATGGTGAATCCGGTGTTTCGGATGTGCATGGATTTATACTTCCAAGCGCTCACTTTGATCTTGCAGTGAATTCTGATAATGAGCTTTGGGCAGTGAATCCCGGCTTGCATGCCATTCAAAACTATTCAGAAACTGGCAGATTACGAGGGTTCTGGAGTAAATCATCCTTTGAAAATGATGGGTTTAGTGGTTGTTGCAATCCCTATTACATTGCCTTTCTTTCAGACGGTAGTTTCGTGACAAGTGAAAAAGGTCTTATACGAATAAAAATTCACAAAGAATCAGGTGAACTTAGCTCAGTGGTTGCTGCTCCAGAAAAATTCAGCGACGGAACGAAAGCTCCTGCATTGGCTGTTGATGAAAGTGATAATATCATTGCGCTTGACTTTGACAGAAAAATGATTCGATTTTTTGAACCAAAATGATAACTGCTATTGATATTATTTAGCTCAGTATTAAACAAATTATATCGGGAAATGGACAGAAAAGAATTTTTAAGGCAATTGATGCGGAATCTGCTACTTGTATTGATAGCGGTAGTTTCGGGCCTGATGCTTATCAAAAGCAAAAATGCTGATTTAGATGCTTGTCCACCTCAATCAATTTGTCAGAGCTGTAAAGAAAGTAAGAAATGCAGCCTTTCTCAAAAGAAGGTGTCTCAGAATTCTTCATCAAAGCAGCCGTGATTTTTACTAAAAGACAATAACAATGAGTAAATTACAAAGCAGACGACAATTTATAAGTGGATGCGCACGCTATTCACTTGGGCTTACGATTGCTGGAGTTATTGGGTTTTCTCTTACCAACGCTTCATCACAACAATGGCTTTGGCAGATTGATCCTTTCAAATGCACCAATTGCGGACGTTGCGCTACCCATTGCGTTTTGAATCCCTCTGCCGTAAAATGTGTCCACGCCTATGCGCTTTGCGGATACTGTGACCTTTGCGGCGGATATCTGAAACCGGGACATATTGCCCGAAATACAGCTGCAGAAAACCAGCTTTGTCCTACAGCAGCCATTGAACGAAAGTTTATTGAAGAACCTTATTATGAATATCATATCAATGAAGAATTGTGCATCGGTTGCGCAAAATGTGTTGAAGGCTGTTCTTCTTTTGGAAATGGCTCCCTTCATTTGCAGATAAGACAGGATATTTGTGTAAACTGCAACGAATGTGCTATTGCCAGAGTTTGCCCTTCTGATGCTATCAAACGAGTTCCTGCAGATGAACCCTATTTGATAAAAGGAGGTTTTGAACTTGGTCAGACTTTATAAAAACATATTCCATTGAAAAATTATAACAACATATTTCTGGGTTTGGTTTTTATGTTGATGACTGTGCCAACACAAATTGCTTATTCTCAGCAGCAACGTTTTCCCAAACCTGAATTTCATACGGAATATCAGATTCCGGAAACTGAAAGACCTGATGCTCGTGCTCCTTTTATGGAATACCTGGATTTATTTTTGCTTCTGGCAGTGCTTTCAATAACGACCTGGCTTGTACTCAAAAAGCGTTCTCGCAAATGGATTCTTTGGGTATCAGTTTTTTCTTTGCTGTATTTTGGTTTCTATCGCAATGGTTGCATATGTTCAGTTGGGTCTTTGCAGAACCTCTCTTTGTCGCTTTTTAGTGAAGGTTATTCTATTTCTTTCACTGTGCTGGCCTTTTTCGTCGTTCCATTGCTATTTGCCCTGGCTGTCGGTAGGGTGTTTTGCGCTTCAGCTTGCCCGTTGGGTGTAATTCAGGATCTGGTGATCGTTAAACCCATTCAGCTTTCACCATGGCTCCAGAAATCTCTTGGTTTGTTTCCTTTCATTTATCTTGGTTTGGCAGTTTTATATGCAGCTACCGGCACTGATTTCATCATTTGCAGGTTCGATCCTTTTGTTGGAATTTTTCGGATGGGCGCCGAATTTCACATGATTGTTCTGGGCATAAGCTTTCTGCTGATTGGAATGTTTGTTGCCCGGCCCTATTGTCGTTTCGTTTGTCCTTATGGCGCACTTCTTAAAATTTGCTCGTTGAACTCCAAATACCATCTTTCCATCACACCAAAAGATTGCATAAACTGTAAACTTTGCAAGGATTCATGCCCTTTTGATGCGATTGATTTCCCAACGGATGAAAAAGAAAATAGAGCAAGCAGAAAAGATTTTTGGAAGTTTGTGACCTATGCAGCATTGATTCCGGTTCTGATGTTTGTTGGTGGTTGGGCTGTTTCAGGTTCATATAAACTCCTTTCCAGTGCTCATCCTGATGTTTTTCTTGCCAATCTGCTTGTTTCTCAGCCTGAACTAATGCAAAACAGCGAAAATCTTGACATTGAGACCTTCATGTCTTCTGGAAAAACACTCGAAATTCTGGTAGAGGAAGCGAAAATTATTCAGGGAAAATTTCGCTTCGGTGGCTGGTTTCTGGGCGCTTTCATTGGTCTCGTGATTGCTTTGCACCTGTTGAATCAGGTCATTTTCAGAAAACGCACCATTTATGAAGCAAACAGGGGCGATTGTTTCAGTTGCGGACGTTGCATGGATTATTGCCCTGTGGGTAAACCGGAGCATCCATTCTTCAATGAAAACCCTGAAATGGTTGTTAAATCTTGATTTTGAACAGCAGATGAACGAAACAGAAAAAATAAAACGCGCAAAGCAGATCGCGATCATTGCAGGAGTTTTTACGGCTTTTGTAGGTGTGCTGCTTCTTTTGAATTATTTGCAGATCAAGAAAAGTGACCCTTTGAACAGTCTTGTTCTCGAAAAGCTTGTCGAACGTCTTTCATCTGAGCCAAATAACCAACAATTCGTGGAGGAAATACGGCAAGTAGACCTGCTTATGCGGAAGGCATATTTTACCAGTTTGTGGCAAGTCAGAACCGGAGCGTACCTGATGCTTTTAGGAGCAATTGTGCTTGTGCTTTCTCTCAGAGTTTATTATGGCCTTCGTTTTGCGATTGACCAGCCATCTGCTGACCAAATAAAAGAAAAGAAAAAACGACAACTAACTCAACGCTGGATTGGTATTTCCGGCGCATTAGTTATCATTCTGGCGATCATGTCAGCTTTTTTTACAATGAATCATTTGAGGAGTTATGAGCCGGAAAAAATGATTGTTCATAGTAAAGCCGGTGATGAAAGTATTGAGCAGCTTGAAATTGTGAGTATCAGAACTTCTGAAACAGAAATAGATACTGTAATTATTACGGAATCTACAGATGTTGAAGTGAAACAACCCGAAGTTGCAATAACACAGCAGCCTGAGATGGTTGTTTTTAATGAAGAGACCGTCAAAATAAACCACAATGCTTTCAGGGGTTCCTGGGGTAATGCAGTAAGTTCAAGCACGAATTTACCGACTTCATGGGATGGTGCTACTGGAAAAAATATTTTGTGGAAAACTGAACTGCCGATTCATGGATATAATTCACCGGTAATCTGGAACGAAAAACTGTTTTTGTCAAGTGCAAACACAAGCAAGAGGGTAGTTTATTGTTACGACAGAAACTCAGGAAAATTACTTTGGGAAAGAGAAGTCAACAATATTCAAGGCTCGCCGGCGACCCAGCCTAAAACTACCGAAGATACTGGCCTTGCAGCACCAACTTTAACGGTTGACGGAGAAAAAGTGTTTGCGATTTTCGGCAATGGCGACATTATCGCGTTCGATTTGAACGGAAACCGGGTCTGGGCAATAAACCTTGGTGTCCCGGATAATCATTACGGTCATTCTTCTTCACTTTTAACCTGGGAGAAAAAACTTTTTATCCAATATGATACGCATAGTGGAAGTAAAGTGATGGCTTTGAGCACTGAAACAGGGAAGACGATTTGGGAAACTGTCCGCACAAATGACGTTTCATGGGCTTCTCCGATTCTTGCTAAAGTCGATGGAAAATTTCAATTGATAATGCTGGCAAATCCGAACCTTTCCGGTTATGACATCAATACCGGAAAGCAATTATGGTCGGTCGACTGCATGTCGGGTGAAGTTGGCCCTTCACCGGTATATGGAGGGGGGCTTGTTTATGCTACTAACGAGTACGCCCGCATGGTTGCAGTGAATCCGAAAACAGGCGAAAAGGTTTGGGAAGACAATTATTATCTCCCCGAGGTTTCCAGTCCTGCCTATCATAACAGATATATTTATATCGCAACTACCTTCGCTGTTGTGGCCTGCTTTGAAGCTGCCACGGGAAAGTTCCTGTGGGAATTTGACGCAAAAAACAGCTTCTATTCCTCGCCAATGATAGCCGAGGGTAAAGTTTGGGTTTTCGATACGGGTGGAAAAGCGTATATCTTCGAATCCGGTAGTGAACCAAAATTGATTTCATCACCTGAGTTGGGTGAAAAGGTATTTGCAACACCAGTTTTTGCCGATGGCAGGGTTTATATCCGTGGTGTCAAACATTTATATTGTATTGGAGTGAATTAGGTTATGCAAAGTGAGATCGATCATATCATTCAACAAAAAGGCAGTGGCAAAGAGGCAGTCATCCCGATTTTGCAGGCTATCCAGCAACAATATAACTATCTTCCCGAAGATGCATTGAAGTATGTTTGCGCAAACACCAGGATTACTGCCGCTGAAATTGTTGGAGTTGCAAGTTTCTATTCTCAGTTTCGCTTTGAGCCTGCCGGAAAACATATTGTCAAGGTTTGCACCGGAACAGCCTGTCATGTAAAAGGCGCTGGTCTTGTTTTTGACGCCCTTAAACGTAATCTGAATATTCCAGATGGAAAAAATACAGATTCAGAAAGAAATTTTACATTGGAAAAAGTCAGTTGTCTTGGATGTTGTACGCTGGCACCTGCCGTTCAGATTGACAATATCACTTACGGTCACGTTACTCCCTCAAGTACAAAAAGTATTCTTGATGATTTTAAAAACCGGATTAACGGAAAGAAAAATCACAAATCTAAATCTTCAAAATCAACAGCATTTCAGGGCGAGATAAGAATTGGTTTGGGTTCATGCTGCGTTGCCAGTGGTAGCGATGAAATACGGCAGGCTGTTGAGGAAAATCTTACGAAAGATGATTTGAATGTAACAATCAAGCATGTAGGTTGTGTTGGAATGTGCCATCAAGTACCAATTGTTGAGATTATTCCAAAGGGAAAACCTGCACAATTGTATGCAAAAGTAAAACCTTCCGATATCCAATATATTGTAGAGAAGCATTTCAGGCCTACTGGCTTTATCAGCCGTCTGAAGAATAAATTTGAGCATTTAGTTGAGAATATTCAACATGAAGAGCGAACAGAAGGTGTTGAGCGTTACAGCATTGATATCAGAGAAAAACATGTTCAGGCATTTTTGGGCAAACAGATTCCAATAGCAACCGAACATCGTGGTGTAATTAATCCGCTGGATCTGGAAGAGTATATTGCCAATGGTGGCTTCACCGGATTAAAAAAGGCACTTCTGCTAAAACCCGAAGAAGTGATCGATGAAGTGAAAGCCAGTGGCATCAAGGGTCGCGGAGGTGGCGGTTTTCCAACAGGAAAAAAATGGGAGACTGTTGCCAACCAGAATTCCAGTCAAAAATACCTGATTTGCAATGGTGATGAAGGCGATCCGGGTGCTTTTATGGACAGGATGCTGCTCGAATCTTACCCTTACCGCACCATCGAAGGCATGCTGATTGCCGCCTGGGCAACAGGTGCTTCGAAGGGTTTTTTCTACATCCGTGCTGAATATCCGCTGGCAGTCATTCGAATTAAGGAAGCACTGAAAATCTGCAGAGAGAATGGCATGGTTGGAAATGACATCATGGGTTCAGGTTTCAGTCTTGAGATAACTGTAAAAGAAGGTGCAGGCGCTTTTGTATGTGGCGAAGAGACGGCAATGATTGCGTCTATTGAAGGCAAACGGGGTTTTCCTTCACTCAGACCTCCCTATCCTGCTGTGAAAGGACTTTGGGGCCATCCAACTTTGATCAACAATACAGAAACTTTTGCCCAGATACCCTATATTTTAAGTCATGGATACAAGCACTTTGCAGCCTTCGGGACTGAAAACAGCAAAGGTGCCAAAGTTTTTGCACTTGCTGGAAAAATTAACCGGGGAGGACTTATCGAAGTACCTATAGGTATCAGTATCAGGCATATTGTCGAAGAAATTGGAGGTGGAGTACAGAATGGCAGAAAACTAAAAGCAGTACAAATAGGTGGTCCTTCAGGTGGATGCATTCCGCATTTTCTGGCCGATATTCCGATCGATTTTGATTCGCTCAGACAAGCAGGCGCTATGATGGGTTCGGGCGGTCTCGTTGTGCTCGACGACACAGATTGCATGGTTGATATTGCACGTTATTTCCTGTCTTTTACCCAAAATGAATCATGCGGCAAATGCACTTTTTGTCGTGTTGGAACGAAACGAATGCTTGATATCATGAACAAAATTTGTGAAGGTCAGGCAACTGAAAATGACCTCGATGAATTGGAGAAACTTGCGGAATGGACCAAAAAGGGAAGCCTTTGCGGATTGGGTAAAACGGCGCCAAACCCTGTTTTGTCAACTTTACGTTATTTTCGTGATGAATATTTAGCGCATATTAATGGAAAATGTCCTGCAGGAAAATGTAAAACACTGATAACATATTCAGTGAATGATAATTGCATAGGTTGTACGATCTGCGCTCAGGAATGCCCGGTCGGTGCAATTCCATTTTTGCCGCACAAAAAGCATCAGATAGATATCACCCTTTGCACCAAATGCGATATTTGCAAACAGATTTGTCCTGAAGATGCAATTATCATTAGCTGAACAACATAGAAATGATTAGCATAACCATAAATAGCAAAAAAATTCAAGTAAATGAAGGTGTCAGTCTTCTGGAAGCTGCTTCTGTTGCAGGCTTCGAGATTCCTGTCATGTGCAACAACGGCGAACTGGAGCACTTCACTTCCTGCATGGTTTGTATCGTAAAAGATGTGTCAACAGGCGCTTACATTCCGGCATGTTCGGCAAAAGCAGTCGATATGATGGATATCATTACAGAAGATGATGAACTTTCAGAAGCCAGAAAAACTGCCATCGAATTGTTGCTTTCTGAGCATATTGGTGATTGCGAAGCACCCTGCCGTGTGGCTTGCCCGGCCTTCATGGACATTCCTCAGATGAACAGGCTTATTGCTCAAGGCAAATTTGCAGAAGCCTTGAAAGTCGTTAAGAATGACATTGCTTTTCCAGGTGTTTTGGGGAGAATTTGTCCGGCACCATGCGAAGGTGCTTGTAAAAGGAAACCCATTGATCAGGCTGTTTCGATCTGTTTATTGAAAAGATTTGCTTTTGACGAGGCAGAAATTCTTCCGGAAAAGGAAGCCGTTTTAGTTACCGACAAAAAAGTTGCAATCATTGGCAGTGGTCCTGCAGGGCTTTCGGCCGCTTATTATCTGCAATTGAAAGGCATTCAGACAAGTATATTTGACAGCAATGAACAAGCCGGCGGTGCAATGCGTTATTCAATATCCGATGAACTGCTTGAAAAGGAAGTGCTTGATAAGGAGATCCAAATCATAAAGGGAATTGGAGTTACGTTTTTTCAGCATCAACTCATCACTGCAGATGCTTTTAAAAAACTCAGAAATGACTTCGATGCTGTTGTGATTGCTACGGGTGATTTTTCTGAATCTATGGCAAACTGGGGACTTGAGAACAATGGAAAACAAATTCTTGTTAATAAAATAAATTACCTCACCAATCTGGAAAAGGTTTTTGCCATTGGCAATGCAAACCGATCCATGCGGTTAGCCATCCGTTCGGCTGCACAGGGAAAAGAGGTTGCAACAGCTATTGAGCAAATGTTTCAGGGTCAGCCGGTAAACGGGGAATTAAGAAGGTTCAACTCTACAATCGGCAAGCTTTTGCCCGAAGAGTATTCTGAATACCTCAAAGAAGCAAGCAGCCTGGAAAGACAGCAGCCCGAAAGTGTTTTAATGAACGGATTCAGTGCTGAAGAAGCGCGCAAAGAGGCTTCGCGCTGCATGCATTGCGACTGCCGTAAGCCCGATCAATGTTTACTCAGGAACTTGGCCGAACGATATAAAGCTTCAAAAAAAAGGTTTGCTTTCACTGCAAGGAAACCATTGAAAAAAGTAAAAGAGCATAGTCTGATTGTTTATGAACCGGGAAAGTGCATCAAATGTGGCATTTGTGTGAGACTAACAGGAAAATACGAGGAAGAATTTGGTTTCACTTTTATTGGAAGGGGTTTTGATGTTGAGATTGGTGTGCCATTTAACGAAAAAATGAATATTGCTTTGCAAAAAACAGCTGAAAAAGTTGCTGAAGCTTGTCCGACCGGAGCATTGGCAAAACTTGCTGAAATGCCAAATGGGCTAAACGAAAAAATGATTTGAGATGAAAAAAATTAAAATATCGATTTTATTTTATGTGCTTTTCAGCGCCTGGAATGTCTCTGCTACTGACTGGCCGAATTTCAGAGGTGGCCAACAATTGCCGGGTATCATAAAAGGCAAAATTCCAACAAAAGTAGAGTTGAAATGGGCTTTTAAGACAGGTGGCGAAATAAAGTCTTCGCCGGTGATGCAGGGAAACAGCATTATTATGGGCAGTACCGACGGCTTTGTTTATTGCCTCGATTTGCAAGGAAATCTTTTGTGGAAATTTGAAACTGACAATGCTATTGAGGCACCTGCGCTCATTTTGAACAACACTGTTTATATAGGAAATCTCAGCGGAATGCTTTATGCTTTGCAATTGAATACAGGCAAACTTCTCTGGAAATACGAAACAGGCAACCAGATTATGGGTGCGCCAAACTGGTGGAGTGATGATAAAAAAACCTATCTCGTGCTTGGCAGTTATGATTATTTCCTTCATGGTATTGATGCCTCTGATGGCAAAGGCCTCTGGAAATATGAGTCGCAAAACTATCTGAATGCCACAGTGGCGGTAGAAAATAATTTTGCAGTTTTTGGTGGTTGCGACGGATTGCTGCATGTGGTGGATATTTTGTCGGGCAAAGCTGTTTCGACCGTTGAAGTAGCAACTTATGTGGCCGGATCAGCTGTATTGGAAAAGGAGAAAGCCTTCGTCGGAGATTATGATGGCAGGTTAAGCTGTGTTGACTACAAGAAAAAAACTGTGCTTTGGAGCTTTCAAAGCGCTGAAAGACAATTGCCTTTCATTGGCTCTCCATCCATACAGGGTGAAAAGTTAATTGCAGGAAGTCGCGATCGTTTTATCTACTGTCTGAATAAAAATTCCGGCGAACTGATATGGAAAAAAGATTCAGGAGGTAATGTGGATGCCTCAGTTTTGGCAGACAAAAATAATGTACTCGTTGCAAACATGCGTGGTGACCTGATGCTGCTGAATCTTGAAAATGGCCGGGAAATCTGGAATTTTGAACTTGGAAGCCCAATCATTGGAGGCCCGGGTGTCAGCAATGATAAAATTATAGTGGGCGCTCAGGACGGAAATATTTACTGTTTGGGTGCGCCTTAATTGTTTTGTTGAGTTTAAAAAAGTATTGAGGAAGTTTTCAGCATTATTTAAATTTCAAGCTATTTAAAATGACTTATTAATGAAAATCGTACACATAATTCCTGGATCAGGAGATAGTTTTTACTGTGGCAACTGCCTTCGCGACAGCAAATATTTTGAAGCGATACGCGCTGCCGGAGTGGATGCCATTAAAGTTCCAATGTATCTGCCATTGTATTCAAGAAATGAAAACGGACTTGAGATACCTGTCTTTTATGGCGCTGTAAATATCTATTTGAAGCAGTTGTTTCCGGTTTTCAAACATGCACCCAAATGGTTCGAAAATTTCCTGAACTCAAAGCCAATGCTGAAATTTGCTGCCAGCCAGGCTAATTCAACAAGGGCAAAAGGCCTGGAAGAAATGACAGTCTCAATGCTCATGGGAGAGGATGGGGAGCAAAAAGAAGAGCTGGAAAAAATGGTAGACTGGCTCGAGAACCATTATAAAGCGGATATTATTCATATTTCAAATGCGCTTTTACTTGGTTTGGCGCATAAAATCAGAGAGCGACTAAAGGTTCCGGTTGTTTGTTCGCTGCAGGATGAGGATGTTTGGGTGGACATAATGAGTGCTGAAAAAAGAGAGCAGGTATGGTCTCTGATGAGAGAAAAATCCCGCGATATCGACATGTTTGTGTCTGTCAGTCATTATTATACTTCTTTTATGAAGGATAAACTTCATCTGCCTGATGAGAAAATTACGACCCTTCATCTGGGTGTCGATCCCGCCGATTATGCCTATCTCAACGCTTCAAAAAAGGAGAAAAACATTGGATATCTTTCAAGATTATGTGAGGAGAACGGCCTTGATATCCTCGTTGATGCCTTTATTTTATTCAAAAAAATTCCCGGAAATGAGCATTCGAAGCTAATACTTACCGGTGGACATACGAGTGACGACAACCATTTTATCAAAGAGCAAAAAACCAAGCTGAGTAAGGCAGGTCTGATGAAAGACGTTGAATTTATTGATGATTTCAAACCAAAAAGCCGGCAGATGTTTTTCGATAAAATTGCTGTTTTGTCGGTGCCTGTGCGTCATGGTGAAGCCTTTGGCATCTATCTCACGGAGGCTATGGCGGCAGGAATACCAATTGTGCAGCCGGCATTGGGAGCCTTTCCGGAAATTGTCGCAAAATCAGGTGGTGGTATAACTTATGCTGAAAACAGCCCTGAAATGCTTTCCAAAGCTCTGGATGAATTCCTGAAAGATGACGCAGAACTTCAGAAACTTAGTCTTCAGGCACGCCAAAGTGTTGAAAACAAATTCAATATCAACTTTCTGTCAAAAATAATGACAGAGATTTATCAGAAGACGATTGATAATTACAAGGCCGGAAGCAAATAATTGAATATGCAAATTAAAGTTGAAAATCTGATAAAAACCTATCAGCAAAGTAAGGGAAGCGCTCACCGTGAAGTGCTTAAAAGTCTGAATCTTGAAATCGCTGAAGGTGAGAAGGTCGCAATAATGGGGCCTTCCGGAAGCGGAAAGACTACTTTGCTCAATTTGATCGGGACATTAGATGTTCCCACCGAAGGCCAAATCAAAGTTGAAGGCCAATTAATTTCGGAAATGAGTTCTGAAGAAATGCTGTATTTCAGAAGCAAAAATGTTGGATTTGTTTTTCAGTTTCATCATTTGCTGCCACAATGCACACTTTTGGAAAATGTTCTGTTGCCTTCGTTAACCCAAAAAGGAGATAAAAAGATGTTTATTCAGCATGCTGAAGAATTGCTTACTTATTTGGGCGTTTGGGAGCAACGAAACAATAAACCTGAGGCGCTTTCCGGTGGCGAGTGCCAAAGGGCTGCCGTTGCAAGAGCCTTGTTGAATAAGCCCAAAATTTTGCTTGCCGACGAGCCAACAGGTTCTTTGGACAACAAAAATGCAGCTTTACTCATCGATTTACTCGTTGATATCAATCAAAAGATGAATATAACGCTCATTATAGCAACCCATTCTTTGGAAATCGCACAAAGAATGGACAAGATTTTCACTATTAATGATGGAAAGTTAGTGAAATGGGAGCAATGAGATTTTCTGAAAACCTACTCAACATTATTTTTGATAGCGTTAATCAATTCAAGCTTTTGTTATAAAAAGAATTATGACCCTTTTAAAACTCTTACTGCAAACACTCAGGCACTACTTTGGATCAAGTTTAGCAACTGCATCCGGTATTGCAATTTCAACTGCAGTCATTTGTGGGGCATTGATTATAGGTGATTCTTTAAGTCAAAGTTTACTTAAAATTGTAGACTACCGCCTGGGGCAAACAACACATTCAATAACAGCGGGAGAGCGCATCTTTACAAAAGATTTAGGAGAAAGACTCGACAAAAACACAGTTCTTGAAGCTGCTTCTGTACTAAAAACCGAAGCAATTGTTTCAGTTCAGGGAGGCAGTTTACGCATAAACAAGGTTCATTTATGGGGTATCGATAGTTCTTTTATCAGGCTTGTCGGAAAAATTGAAAGCGATATGTTTCCCGCTGAGGACGAAGTGCTTATAAGTCAAAATCTTGCTGCCCGATTGATGGTTGAAGCAGGTGACTTCATCCTTTTACGCCTGAAAGTCACCGGACCGATTCCTTCCAATACGCCATTTGTTTCTGAGGATAACCAAACAGTTGCTAGAAGGATAAAAATTAAAGCCATTGTTGACAAGGAAGAATTCGGTCATTTTAATTTGCAAACATCACAATCGGCACCCTTCAATGTTTTTGTAAATATCGACTGGCTAAACCGTGCAATGGAAACGGAAGGCATGGCCAATTTGGTGTTGGTCAAAGCCGGTGAAAAGACACATCCGGATGAAATAGAACAGTTTGTACGACAGGCCTGGCAACTTGAAGATGCAAATCTCAAACTTGATTTTAAAGAGGAAACCGGAAATTATTTGCTTACTTCGCAAAGAGTATTTATCGATGATTATCTGTATAAAGAAATTGGGGCAATCTTTCCGGAAGCAGAAAACTTTCTCACTTATTTTGTAAACAGCCTGATTCATAAGGATAAAGAAACACCCTACTCATTTGTTACTGCTTTGGAGAGCACAAAATTGAATTTAAAACCGGATGAGACTTTTATAAATGAATGGTTGGCAAACGATTTGCAAATAGGGGTGGGAGATAGTCTTCTCATGAAATACTATGAGGTTGGTCCTCTCCGGACACTCATAGAAAAGGAAAACTATTTCAAAGTTAAGGGCATCATTTCGATGAAAGATGCAGCCAACGATCATCTTTTGATGCCTCATTTACCCGGCTTATCAGATGCTGGAAATTGTCGCGACTGGGAAACAGGCATCCCGATAAAGCTGGAAAGCATCCGCCAAAAAGACGAAGATTACTGGGAAATTTATAAAGGAACCCCTAAAGCATTTATTTCGCTTCATTCCGGACAAGCATTATGGCAGAATCGTTTTGGAAAGCTTACCGGTATTCAAATCTCCGCCAGTGAATATAATGAACAAGAAATCAGAGATTTAATCAAGGAGAGGATAAATCCATTCAAACTCGAATTTCAGGTTAATGAAGTACGAAAACAAGGCCTTTTAGCAGCCAAGGGTGGTGTGGATTTCAGTCAGCTTTTTGCAGGATTGGGCGTTTTTATTATCATCTCAGGACTCATGCTGACGGTGCTTTTGCTCAATCTTAGCCTGAAGAGAAGGTCGTCCCAGATTCGGCTTTATACTTCTCTGGGTTTTTCGAATTCACTGATCAAACGAATAATTCTGTCTGAGGCATTCATTATCACGCTTTTTGGTGCAATTGCAGGTGTGGTTTTTTCTATTGGCTACAGCAAACTGATATTGGCCGGACTGAACCAAAACTGGCATGACATTGTAAGGACTGAAGTTCTGAGTCTTCATTTCAATATACTTACTCTGACTGCTGGTATGGTTACGAGCATCATTCTTGGAATGATTGTGGTGTATTTTGGCGTCAACAAAACTTTATTACAAACAAATAAAAAAGCCGAAAGCGCCAAAACCAAATCCATTAAAAGTTCAAAAAGCAATTTCCTGCTGATTGCTTCACTCATACTCATTTTCGCATCTCTTCTGCTTATTCTTTTTCTAACTGTTTTTTCTTCCGGCGACCTTCTTTTTGGGTGGTTTACAGCCGGTATCATGCTTTTATCGACTTTTCTTTTGATGACTTATCGTTTCCTTTTTGCAGGCGAAAATAAATCATCCGGGATTTTTTCTTTAAAAAAGTTAAGCCGGAAAAACCTTTCAGAGAATCCTTCCCGAAGTTTCACTATTGTTGTGTTACTTAGTTTGGGGAGCTTCGTAATTATCGTAACTGCTGCAAACAGAAAAGATTCTGTGGATGTTTCATCGATGCATTCCGGCGGCGGGGGTTTTGCTTTTATGGCCGAAACAACTGTTCCTTTTCTTCGAAACCTTAGTAAAATAGATACCCGCCTTGATTTTGGAATTCCTGATGGAGTGGACTTCATACAATTTCCTTCAAGTTACGATGATGATGCCAGTTGCCTAAATTTGAACAGGGTAGCCAATCCGCGCATTCTTGCCGTTGATCCTGAATTGATGGAAGGAAGATTTTCCTTTGTTTCGAATCATCCGCTTGTTGATGAAATCGCTCCCTGGCAATCGTTGAACCAGAATCTGAATGATGTTGTGCCTGCAGTTGCAGATCAAACAGTGATTCAGTGGGGTCTTGGAAAGAAAGTTGGTGACACACTTACCTATGTGAACGAATCCGGCTCAGAAGTAAAACTTTTGCTTATCGGAGGACTCGCCAATTCAATTTTTCAGGGTAACGTCATCATTTCTGAAGAGAATTTTGCAAAACATTTTCCCTCGAAAGGTGGTTCCAATGTCTTTCTGATTGAAACATCAGATGCAGCACAGGCTAATTTGAATAAGGAACTTAGTTCCATTTTCAGGGATTTTGGTTGGGAAATGATTACTACCGATGAAAAGCTTGCTGAATTTAATGCAGTAGAAAACACCTATCTAAGGATATTTTTTCTTATGGGTGCTTTTGGCATGCTGCTCGGAACCATAGGTTTAGCTATAATTATTGCAAAAAGTCTTTTGGAAAGAAAGAGTGAAATGGCTCTTTTATCCGCATTGGGGTTCAAAAATAAAACAATTTTGAAGCTTTATTTCAATGAGTATTTCGCGCTTTTTCTGACAGGTATTTTCGCAGGTGCTCTGACAGCTGTGGTTGCTACACTGCCAACTTTCCTTTCGGGAAACCAAACAGTGTCGTTTGGTTTTCTGATTTCAGTTTTCGTGATATTGGTTTTGAACGGCCTTTTCTGGATATTTCTTATTACGACAATCATGCTGAGAAAGTTGAAATTGTTGCAAGCTTTGCGCAATGAATAATCTCAAATGAATATTCTTCAAAAACAAAAACAGGCTTTCCCAAACTTTTTTACAATCAGAAAGAACTTTAAACTGTTAGAATAGCTTCGGACTTTCAATCCTTCCCGGATCGATTGTTTCGGTCGAATGAATGTCGAAAGGCCTTATTGAAAAACGGAAAATTACGGAATCGGATCGCAACGAATATTCATCCATAGGCAGAGGACCGCAGCTACCGCCACCTAAGCCATTATGAATAGCATCAATTGTAATAATGGTTTCCGGACGGTGTGTCAGCTCAAAAGGATGGTTGGCTTTGTCGAGATCAGCGGGTAAATGATGTAAAGCACTGAAATGCATTTTTTCATCTGCCACAAAAATGATTCCTTTGCCATCTCTGTTAGCTACTGAAAACCAGCGTGTATCACTGCGGTTACCCATATCTTGTGGTCGGATATATTGCTCGGTCATTTCATTTACAGTACGCTCGTAAAGTCCAATAGAAGCTGATCGTTTGCGATCGGAGTAATTTTCGTGAGGACCGGCACCAAGCCATTTCACATATTCAAAACCTTCCGGCATTTCAAGAATGAAACCTAGTTTTGCCAAAAGCCAATCAACTTTTTGTGGCTTGAAGCCTGCTTCCACATCAATATAGCCATTCCCCCAAATGGTGTAATTTATATCAGATTGAACTTTGAAACCTTCTTTTGCTGTTGATTCTATACTTATTTTCACCAAAAATGCTTTGTTGTTTAGATGCTGGTATTCAAATTTTGTAACCGTATCCTTAAGATGTGCAAGACCTTCATTTTGCCATATTGGTCCCGGGCCGTTGCCAAAGTAAAAGTCGTTGTCAACAGGGGCGCGAAAAACATTCACTCTCGGTCCCGAAATTCTGGCCTGTGTTTCTGTATTCCAGGAAATTAACCTTGTTTCGGGTTGAATACCATTGATAGCTTCAGGATGTGTAGAAATTACGATAGTCTCGCCATATTTTAAGGAAATAATTGTACCTGCTTTTTTATGAAAAACGACAGAAAAATGTCTGTTGAAGAATTCTATTTCATCTCCGTTTTCTTCTTTATAGATCTCCGAAATTTCATCAATCTTAATAGTTTCTGATGGCTTTGTCTCAAAAGGCATTTTGAACTGTTCCCATGCAATGGTATGTCCACGTTTGGCCCAAAGTTCATCTTGTTTAAGCTTGAAAACTACTTTTACAAAGTATTCTCTTTTCGGTTTCAATTTTGGTGTTTCAAAAGGAATAACAATTGTTTCTGTTGAATTTGGTTCAATCTTCATTGCTTCGAAATTGCCAGCCTGTATGATTTTTCCATCTTCAATGAGTTCCCATGATGCATCAAACTTATTCAGATTGGTGAAATTAAAACGATTTTCAAGGTTGATTTCTCCCTTAAGCAAATCCTTTGCAGTGAAGTGGATATTTTGGTAAGCTTTTTTCACTTCCTCCAGCTTTGGTGTAATCTGGCGATCGGCCGTGATAAGTCCATTTGCACAGAAATTCCAGTCGGTTGGTCTATCCCCAAAATCGCCACCATAGGCCAGAAAAAATTCTCCCTCTTTTCCAGGAATTTCTTTATAAAGCGCCTGATCTACCCAATCCCATATGCAACCGCCGATTAAGCGTTTTGAACCATAAAAAGCATCCACATATTCCTGAAGATTTCCAACAGCATTTCCCATTGCATGTGCATACTCGCAAACAAAAAATGGTTTTGAATCTGTTGATTTTCCTTGCCGGATTAGCCAGTTTACGTCTGGATACATAACAGATTCCACATCTGCAATTTCGTTAAAACGTTCATAGTGGATCGGACGTCCTGGGTCACGCTCCTTAACGGCCTTTGATGCCGCTTCAAAATTTATGCCTGGTCCAGCCTCGTTTCCTAACGACCAGATGATGATGGAAGGGTGGTTTTTGTCTCGTTCTACCATATTCATCACCCGCGAAACATGTGCCTGCTGCCAGCTTAAAACATGCCCAAGCGATTTTTCTCCATATCCCATTCCGTGTGATTCCACATTTGCTTCGTCGATCACATACATGCCATATTGATCGCATAGTTTATACCAAAGTGGATCATTCGGGTAATGTGCGGTTCTTACTGTGTTGATATTGAACTGTTTCATCAATTCCATGTCTTTCTTCATCGAAGCAAAGGAAACGACTCTTCCTTCCCAAGGATCGACTTCATGCCTGTTAACCCCTTTTATTTTAATACTTTGACCATTGACAAAGAGTTGTTGATCGCGAATTTCGATCTTTCTGAAACCAAATTTTGAAGTCTGAACCATCTCAACTTCTCCGGAATTATTTCTGGTTACAAGTAAAACAGTATATAATTTCGGGGTTTCAGCTGACCATAATTTAGGATTAATGATATTGGTTTTGAATAGATTGGATTTAATTTCAGCCTTAAATGGCTGTATTTTATGTGTGATTATCGGGTTTAATGGCATTGATTCTATTTCATCATCGATAAGGTAGACTTCCAGATTGCCTTGAGCTTTTGAAGAATAATTTTTAAATTTTGTTTCTACGCTAAAAACAGCTTCGGAAAAATCATCATTGAAATCTGCCTTCAACCAATAGTCAAAAAGATGCAGTTTTGGAGTTGGGTAAAGAAAAACATCGCGGTAGATACCGCTCATTCGCCAGAAATCCTGATCTTCGAGATAACTGCCATCGCTCCATTGATAAACTTCAACCGATAAAGTGTTTTTTCCTTTCCGGACAAAATTTGTGACATCAAATTCAGCTGGCAAACGGCTGTCTTCACTATATCCAATAAATTTTTCGTTCATCCAGATATACATTGCACTTTCAACACCTGCAAAATGCAAAAATATCTGTCGTCCATCCCATTCTTCAGGCAACATAAAATCACGTTTGTATGAACCAACCGGATTTGGGTAATCATTTTTTGTGTATTCTACCGGAACCGGCTCCATGATAAATGGCGGTTTTTCGGCATGTGGAAAAGTAATATTTGTGTAGATAGGAATCCCGTATCCTTTCATTTGCCAGCTCGAAGGCACAAAAAGATCATCCCAGTAACTAACATCAAAGGCTTCCTTGAAGAAATTTACTGGCCTCAGATCCGGATGTTTCACCCAATTGAATTTCCAAACTCCATTCAAATTCAGGTAATAAGGTGATTCAGAAGGGATATCCCTCATTGCTTGTTCAACAGACGAATAAGGAATATAAGTGGAATGAGCTGCAATTTTATTGATCTCGTTGATACGCTCATTTTCCCATTCTGCGCGTTGTCCAAAGGCATTGTGAAGGGAAATAGTCCAAAGTAAAAAGATGGTAAAGTATTTCTGCATGTTCCTTGAATTTGAATATTCTTAAGCACACAAATTTAAGGATAATGCTGATATAGCTTGCTTTTTGATGAATGGAAAACGTAATATTTTGTAAGGGTTATTTTGGGCTGAACTACAGTTTTTTATGATTTTCGCAATAAAAACTTTCAGTGAAAAACTGACAAAGAAACCTTTTTTTAATGTGAGTAAACCTAAATTTTTACCAGGACTTTTCTTGAGAATACCTGTCCATCTTTAAGAATAACTTTTAGGAGATACAATCCTGCTGATGTTTCGGATAGTTTTAGCTCAAATTTCGAATTTTGGAGAACAGATAAAACTACCGACACTTTCTTTCCATCTGAAGAATAAAGTGAAACCTGCTCCAGGCTTGTATTGTAAGGGAATTCAATAAAAATTTTATCTTGGGCTGGGTTTGGATAAACGCGAATAAAAAAATCATTTTCACCCAATCCTGCCGGTGTTGCCCATTGGTCTTTTAGTTCAGCTATCTGCGAGACAGGGATTTCCTTATCCCAGACTTTCACTTCATCAACGCTTCCACGCAAAGCATAAAGTGTTTCAGAATTATCCATGCGTCCTATGGTAAAAGGTTTTGAAGAAGCCTGGATGATGCCGCTGAATTCTTTGAAAGCATCAAGCACACCGTCAACATACAATTCCATAGAATAGCCTGTATAGGAAGCTGTTACATGATAGAAACGATTTAAATCAATGGGAGCACTGCCATCTAAATCAGCAATTCCGGTATCTGTTTTTACTGTCCAGCGCAATACGCCTTCCGGTGTTATTGATAATTTATACCGCTGTTGCCATGACCCATGGGAAAGGATAAATCTCTCTGTACTGAATTGCTCACATTTTACCCAGCAGCTCAGTGTTACTGCCTCTCCAAAATTTAGATTTTCATGGTTTTCGGTATAAATAATATTTTGTCCGGAAGTAAAACGATAAGCCAAAGATGGCATTCCTCTCGGATCATCAGTTTTTGAAACTCCGACAGCAACCGCATGATGGTTATTCGCTGCTGCATTAAAATTATTTGAGTCGAAAGGGTACCAAATCATTGGATTTTGAGCCGGAAGGCTTGTGTCTTTGACTAAAGCACCTACCGAAACTGTCGTCGAAAGTAAATCCTGGTTAGTCACCACAAGACTGATATTGGCCACAGTTGGAGTATCTGGTGCCTGCCAGACCACAGAATTTCCACTGGTCTGATTGAGTTGTCCTGTTGTTGCAGACCATAGGTAGCTCAATACTTCACCGGGTGTAGGATCAACCAAGGCTGTAAAAGTGTTTGATCCACCTGTTGGAACATAAGCTGAATTGGATTGAATTCCATTTACAACAGGTGGAATAGGGATGCGCTCAACAACACTGATTTGAAGGCTGTCTTCTGCTGTTTTACCATTGTGACTGATTATGCATTTTAATACAAGCTGCTTGGGATAGGATGGTGCGGTGAGATTAACTTGCGACTGATTGTTTCCCGGCATAAGAACACCATCCATAAACCATGAAAATTGAACCTGATCGCCAGATTGGACGTTTCCAGGTTCACAATAGGCAGTAAATGTGCTGTTTATGATCAATGGATTCAAATCAGTTGAGATCGTTTTTATGCGAATGTTCTCAGAGAAATCATAGAGATAATGATAATCCAAAACATTCTCGCCTGCATAAAGCCGTCCATCGCTGCTTGCCGGAACCAGTCCCGAATTATAAAGACTTATTAATCGGGCTTCTCCTGAAGGAATTGCAAGTTGAATTGAGCTGCTGGCCGAAGTATGCAAAACTACCTCAGTTAATGCCTCATAGATGCCAAAAGTCCCTGAAGGTAAATCTACATAAACCTGCTTATTTTCGGAAGTTGGATTAAAATACAGATAATTGATGTGGGCATTATCGCCGTAAAAGTCTGTTTTATTCAAATCAATTTGAAGAATTTCCTGAATGTTTGTTGTATTGATGATGCCAGCAAGATACCCAACACTTGAACCACTGTATAAAGATAAATTCGTCGCAGCCCATCCACCACCGATTGCATCACCCATGGCAAAAGGTCTTTTTCCCTGCCATACTTGTTTCATTGATTCGTAAGGAATGCAGGCTGTTGGGTCATTCACAGATGCCCAGCTATAAGAATCCTGATGGGTTTGCGGCAGCGCATTCCAATACATAAGCCGGCTTGCATTCGCAACATTCAGGATGTATTTAGCAATAGCTTTTGCGTATCTTTTATCATATTTTGGGAGAGGAGCCAAAGCAGCTGCCTGTTGAAAGCCGTTCATGATAAATGCATAGTCATTTCCATTGTCATTTGCTTCTCCGATAAGTCCTGAAACATCATAGCCTCCCCAGTTCCCAACAATGGCGCCCCAACCTCTGAGATGTCCACGGTCAAAACTCCAGTCGAGCATTTTCTGAATCGGGTAGTTGGTGCGTTCAACAGCGTTCATGCGTGCAGCTGCTATTGTGCCGTAAGGCAGCTGAAGCTCATATGAAGGGTTTGATTCAAAAACGGCCAGAAAATCCATTGAAAGCTGAGCGCCTTCGAAGTACTTTCTTTCGCCTGTTTCGAGATAGGCATTGTAAAGCAGCCATGCGATACTTCCGGCAGATTCAGGTTCCGGCACTCCGGTTGTCAACGGCAATCCAGTAGCCAGATTAAAGGCTCTGTAATTCATGTATGGAACAGTCCATGGCGTTGTGCTTCCACCCAATTGATTGACGCAATAAAGCCACTGCTCTGCAACAGAAATAAACTGAGATTCGAATTCCGGTGCTGCTTCGGGATATAAAGATTTAAGCTGATAAAAGTACACATTGGGCATCAGGTCGTACCACCAGTCGCCACCCGAAGTGGCTGAGTAGTTGTTCAGATATACATTTTGACCGTTCTTGAGGTTAAAAAAATCTTTCGTCCTGGCAACCCAATTATGTCCGTTTTGGTTGCTTTTATCCACTCCAACGAGTGAAGCTCCAATCACAGCAGGCATTATGTTGATGGCTTCACCATGATTCAGATGACCATTTGAACCAACATACGAATTGAGAAAAAGGGGAATATTGTCAGGATAATTGAACTGACCCTGAGTGCCCAGACGTGATAAAGGTAAATACTGACCCGTTTTGTTTACATCAAAAACGTATGAGTCGTAATCTGTTGTAACCAAATTCCAGTTTCTTATTTGCAACGGGGCCGGTAAATCAGGCATTAAATCAATGCGGGAAATACTTAATTGCCCGGTTTGCGCAAACGAAAAGACTGAAAAAAGTATTAGCTGTATTGTGATTATAAAACGATTCATTATGTGCATTTTAAGTTCAATTATTGATTTTAGTTTCAATTGATATTTTTGGCAAATTTTGCATTGGATCTCTTCAAGCTAAGGTGCTTTCGATCTGTAACTGTCATTTTCAAAGTCCGGATCCATATCTGGTGTGCGTAAACCGGCAAGTTCGTTGGCCATTAGAATGAAGACATTCCAGCTTAATCCTTTGGTTGAAACCCACCACTTATCAGTATTGGTCCACTTTGTTGGGATGAATTCCTTGCTAAAGGGCCATTTCGGATTGAGATGAATTTCTGCCCAGATTCTGTTCTCCATTCGTTTGTGTGCTTTGTCCCAGCCATGCTTCAAACCAACCACATAGGAACAATATTCGGCACGCATCCAGCTTCCGCCATTGTAGTAGTAACCATCATTTTGTCCATCGCTGTAATTGGCTTCACCAAATGCTTCAAAGGGCTGATAATCGCCACTAAGGTATGCAAATCCGCTTTCATCTTTTGTTAATCGGACACAAATTGGTGCAGTTGTGCCCATTTCTGGATGAGGTGAAGCAGTTGTTTTGTTGAGATCCGGCATTTTTTCAAGATGGTTGATAACCATTTCACTTGTGAGTATTGGCCGGTCAAAAAGCCAAAGTGAATAGAATTCGGGTTCAAGATCATTCAAAGAGATGATGTCAGGAAATTGGCGGTCAAAAAGCAGATGTTTTCGCTGCGGATCGTAAAAGTCGCGGTATTTCTGTTCGACTTTTAATATATAGGATTCCGGTATTTCAAAACCAAGTTCATTGATTGTGCGGAGTGCAATGGCAAGCATTCCCTGATTTACCGCCAGCCGATCCGTTTTAGGATTGAAGTCAACAATATCAACCTGACTGAGAGAAAAGTGCGACCTGCATATTCCGTCTTTTTCGTTGTCAAATTCATTGAGCACATAATCGACAGCCATTTTGATTTTGTTTTGTGGCAGATCGACACCAAAACGGCGTTTGTTTAGCATGGCCCAAATGAGCCAATGAATGGTAGCTTCGTTGTCTTTGGCTTCTACAGAACCCATATAGGGAGTGATGATTGTGCCAATTCCACCATTTTTGGTCTGGGTTTTTCCCCATTGTTCCCAAATAGCCAGATTCAGTTCTTTGTTGTAGGTGGCCACAATTGAAAAGAATGCATCACGGTTGTACATATCCGGCGAATAATTCATGTTGGGGACAACAAAAGGTGTCATATCATTTACCGATGTGATCCATGTGAGCATATTTAAATTGGCAAAGAGCATTTTCTCTATCTCCGTGCCTTTAAAACCTTTGCCTTCAGCCAGTCTTGTTTGGGCTGAGATCATGAAATTTTTGTGGGAGGTGTAGGGTTCAACAAAAACATAGGTTGTTTTTTGAATGGCTTTCCCCAAAGGGAGTAAGTTGTAGGCTTCACTTTCCGGTATGTGCTCTGTAAAATGCAGGTTTTTTATCTGAAGCCAGGATTCTTTACCTGATTGTGTTCCAATAAACAAGGAAATGGAATCATTTTCGATGTATGGAATAAATATGCTGCCTTTAAAATGTGTCCATTCGTTTTCGTTTGCCGGAAAATTATCGATGTATTTTACGCCTTCTTCAAGTTCAAGTGTTTTTACTCCATTTTTAAGACGAAATAATTTCAGGGCAACATTGGAATTGCCTTTACAAAGAAATGAAATGGTATAGATTTTTTGATCTGTAAAAGGTGCAATATATTCAATTCCAGACCTTCCAGATGGAAATAGACTCAGAGAGATGATGCTGTCATTGCTTTCAACCTGAACGTTTCCAACTTTTTGATAATCCCCAACAGCTTTTATAGTTTTATTTCTCCCGGAATCAAGGTTATACATTTCGCCAAATGTTTGCCGGACATAATCTTTTTGCAGGTGCTGCTCATTCAGGGATGAAACAGAAAACAGAGCCGGATCAGGGAGTTTTCGCATACCTACGAAACCGCCACCACGACCGCTGAACCGGCGGCGGGTAGTTCTGGTAAAATGGTTCAGATAGCCGGCATCCGTCAGAAATCCAATCACTTGTTTGTTTTGGTTTACCCAACCAACTGCCGGATACATTTCATGCACCAATCCTCCCGGGAAATTTTCATGTTCAAAAGTTATGTAATGAAGTGGTTTTTCTGTAGGCAGCGATGTTTCTTCCAAAATATAAAACATGTCTGGCATCGAGGGCTGGAAAAGATCAAAAGTCTTTTTTACCACATTTTTATTGATAATTTCGTAACGGACACTTATGCTCAGGTTGGCGTCAAATTCGGGAACATAGGAGTCTCGTTTTAAAGTTATCAAAGAATCGTTGCCGCTATAATGCTCTCCTTTCCAGTCTATTGTAGCTGTCGTACTGGCATCTGTATTGAATAATCTTATTCTGAAAACCTCCTTGTTTGTAACAAGCACTTGTTCGCCATCAAGGATTTCAATGCGAAAACCCTGCAACGAGTCTCCGGCTACCTTGAGATGGAGTTGCTGGCTGTTCACACTGAAACCAATTCCGAATGTAAGGATTGCAATTATTAACAATGTTAATCTGTTTTGGTGCTTGTTCATAAAGGTCAGTTTTGGAGTCATTAACAAAAATAATTTTGAAACGGATTTGGATTTGCCTCTGAATGATTTAGGAATCAGCAGGATTGAATTGAAAACCGTTCGTAATTTAATCACAGGGTATATTTTGGCAATTTTGATAAATGGGATTAAATAAGAATGGTCCAAAAGTCTGCTTTTACACAGTGCAATCAGACCATTCTCAACCTTAAAACACTAACCACAAAAGTTTTTTAATTTATGGCTTTTCATCATTGAAAAGCTTCGAGACCTGACCATCACTAAGGGCGATGTTATAGATTTTCAACTCATCAATTGCGCCTTTAAAATATCCAAGATTATCAGCATTGGTCCATTCCATAAAATTGGCAGCAAGCTCAGCATCTGTTGCAACACAACCGATAATAAACGGCTGAGGATCAGGTGAGGTAAGCGTCTGTGTAAGAGGTCCGATGTTTTTATCAGATTCTGTCCAGGTTTTTGTCAAAGTGCCGTCAACATAGAACTTCAATTCTTTTGTCGTTGCATTAACTGAAACCACCACATGATTCCATTGATTAATTCTGATAGAATTGTCTGTTTCATTGTCTGCATCTACGATACCACCATCAACTTTTTTGTAGGTAAAGAATGGTTTTCCTCCACCCTGTGTCTGCAATTTATAACCATTCCAGTAGTTTTGTGAAACAATGTAATTGTGTTCATAAAGTGAAGTTGGTTTGATCCAAACAGAAATGGTAATGTTTGCAGGCAGGAAGCTGGTTGTGTATGGAACTTCAAGGTGAGCACCCATGTCAAGCGAAACCGCTTTTCCACCTTTTACACCATCAACCCAGCTGGGCATCATGGCGGCAGTGCCTAATATTACAGTATTTCCTCTTTTAAACGTTGCAACATGTGCAGTGTTTGAGAATGCTGTGGCAGTTGTTCCGGTGCCTTCATCAAATTTCCAGCCGGCAGTGAGATAAAGCGACTCATCGATAAAGCCATATGCCTGACTAACAAACACGTTTTTCGCTTCAGTAAGCTGTGTAACAAGGTTGTTAATCTGAACCTGAGTCAGTTTTTCGGTAGCTGCAGTTTTAACAGTTTGCAAAACAGCTTTGAAATTATCTATGGCTGTTTGAGGGTAATCTGCTGAAGTGGCTGCATTCGCAAGAGTTTCGGCTTGTGAGATAAGCGTGTTGAGTTCGGTTTTGTCACCTTCGATGATATCATCTTTATCATCTTTACATGATCCGAGGATCATAGCTGAACTTATGACAAGCATAAGCAGCAAAGTTTGCATTTTCATGAAATTTTTCATTTTTTTCATTTTTTTGGGTTAATAAGTTTAAAATTATATTGATTAGTGAATTGAATTATTAAATAAAATAACTGTTTATCAGGGATTTATACCTTGATTGGCATCTGTTTCTGCTTGTGGAATCGGAAAATGTCTTTTGGTATCAAAATCGAAATCCTGACCTAAGGCAGCCTCGGCTTCAGCCTTGCCCCAGCGCATAAGGTCAAAAAATCTGTGGAATTCCTGTGCCAGCTCAACCCTTCTTTCTTTTCGGATTGCAGTTCTAAGCTGGTTTTGGTCGGTAGTAGTGATATCGGCGAGAAGATCAGAAGGAATTTCACCATCGAAACTGTTTCTTGCACGTTGTCTCACTTTGTTGAGATTTACGATGGCTGAATCTGCTTTTCCTGTTTCATTGAAGGCTTCCGCTTTCATTAGCAGCAAATCGGCATAGCGCAAATAAATATAATTGAGGTCGCCGTCTCCTTTGAGTGATGAGGGTATTTCGCTTAATGGTTGCTGATGCTTTTTTGTGAGAAAACCTGTTGGCGACCATGTTGCGCTGAAAAGATCACCATTCAGCCAGGGTTGTCCATCACGGCCAACAGAGGCATCCAGGCGAGGATCTGCTTCTCCGGTAACACTTCTTTCGAAAGCATCAACCAGACTTTGAGTAGGTGCATTAAAATAGTATCCGCCTTCTGCAGGAGGTGCAAACCATTGATTTAGTGCATTTCCGGTAAAAGGATTGCTGCCGGTTTTATGTTGAATCTCGAAAATAGATTCTTCACTGTTTTCAAAAGCTATTTTGAAGTTATCGGCATAGTCTGTCAACAGGCGATAGATGCCAAGTGCTTCCACTTGCTGAAAACTACTCAGCGCTTCTGACCATTTCTGTTGATAAATTCGCGCTTTTCCCAGCATGGCCAAGGCAGCACTTTTTGTGATACGGCCTTTGTCAGGCGCGTTATAGGATAGAGGTAGAACGATTGCTGCATCACTCAGGTCTTTTTCAATTTGTTGATATATTGCAGAAATATCGCTCAAAGGCACATGAATGGTTGCCTGATTTTGCTGTGGTAAAAGTTTCAACGGAACCTTGCCAAAAACATTTACCAGATTGAAATAGCTGTATGCCCTCAGGAATTTTGCTTCACCAATAATCCTGTTTTTGAGTTCTTCTTCCATCGGCACGTTCGGAACGTTGGCAATTACATTGTTGGCCCTGGAAATGGCTTCGTAAGTGAAAGCCCAGTAATTACTTATGATTCCATTGTTGGCATCGGCATTAAACTCATCAATATAAGTAATTTCACTTTGATCGCCGGGATTACCGCCTTTCACAGCATCGTCGGAAGCCACATCACCGAAAATCCAAAGCGCATTGCCGAAGCTGTTAAATGCAATAGCATCATACACGCCATTTACAGCTTGAATGGCTTGTTTGTCGTTTTGGAAAAAGGTTTCTGACGAAAAACTGCCTTTTAGTTCTTCTGTGAGAAAATCTTTGCACGAACCGAGGGAAATCAACATAATAAAGGTTACCAAAACTGGTTTGAAGTAACTCAAATCGATATTTTGTGTTGTAATAGCTTTCATAAACTTTGTTTTAAAAGCATTTGAAATTTCTTTAATTTTTCTTTTCATTGCTCAGATTGATTAAAAGGTGATGTCAATGCCAAACATGATTGTCATAGCTGAAGGATAGGTTCCCCAATCGATTCCTGCAGAACGGTCACCTTCGTTTTTTGAATTGTCGCTAACAGTCATTTCAGGATCAAGACCTGTGAATTTTGTCAGGGTCAGGAGGTTTGTGCCCGAAACATACAGCCGGGTTTTTGAAACACCTGCCATAGCTAGAATTTTTTCGGGAATAGTGTATCCTAACTGGAGGTTTTTAAGTCGGATATATGAGCCATCTTCAAGGAAGCGCGATGAAGGACGTGCATTGTTGGATTTTGATGTCCATGATGGCCTTGGCTGTGTATTTGAACTGCCTTCTCCGGTCCAGCGTTCGTCAAAATATCTTTGTGTGACAGTAAATCCACGATAGAAACCTTCGATATCCTGATTGACCTGCACATAAATTTTATTGCCGTAAGCCCCTTGAAAAAACACATTCAGATCGAAGTTTTTATAATATGCAGATAAGTTGAGGCCACCTATAATTTTTGGGATGGCACTTCCCATATGAATGCGGTCTAAATTATCAATGCGACCATCTCCATTTTGATCCTTAAACTTCACATCGCCAGGTTTAATCGTGTTTCCCTGAAATGCTGAGAGTAAAATTTCAGTTTGATTTTGAAAAATGCCTTCCATTTCCAACAAATAGAAGGAGCCGATCGGTTGACCAACTTCAGTTCTGGTGGCATAAATACCTGACTCAACCAAACCTCCAAAGAGAGGCGCGTCTAATTTAAGGACTTCGTTTTTTAGAAATGTAAGGTTGCCACCGATTGTGTAGCCCCAGTCTTTTTTGTTATGCCTATAATTGGCTTCAAGTTCAATTCCGGTATTCATGACCGAACCACTATTGATCCATGCAGATTCAGCGTAACCAACGGAAGGTGGGTTAGGTGCTTTTACCAACATATCTTCTGTAACCTTATAAAAGTAATCGACAGAGAAGGCAAGCGCTCCTTTCCAGATTTCAGCATCTATTCCGGCATTGTATTGAAAACTTGTTTCCCATTTAAGATCCTCATTGCCAAGTGCTGTTTGCGCATAGCCACTGTTTGAAACATTGCCAAAAGGATAGTCAAAATAGGGTGAAATCCTGTCGCTGTAGGCGTAAAGTCCGATTTCCTGATTTCCAATGGCACCATAGCCGGCGCGAAGTTTCAGGTTTTCGAGCCATGATACATCTTTCAGAAATGCCTCTTGTTTCAGAAGCCATCCAGCTGAAATAGAATAAAAGGTTCCCCACTTATTATCTCCAATAAAGCGCGAAGACCCGTCCCTGCGCAGGGTTCCTGAAAGGTAGTATTTTTCTTTAAAATCATAATTTACGCGTCCGAAGAATGAAGCCAGCGTTGATGTGTATTCATTCTGACTGCTTGTTTTATTGCCAAGTCCGTTGCCAATAAACAATAATTCTGATTGTTCAATCGGGAAATCAGAATCAGTGGCATAAAGACCTTTCCCGCCATTTTTCAAGGCTTCGAAACCTAACATCGCAGAGAAATTATGTGCCGGACCAAAAGAAGTTTCATAGTTAAGCAGGTTATTGACCGTCATATTGGCAATTCGCTCGTTTGCGATATCAAGACCGTTTCTTGCATTGATTCGATTCAAAGTTCCCCAGGTAGGAAAAAAACGTCGCGTTTCTGAGTTTCTGTAATCCAAACCAAGATTGGTTGTGAATTTAAGCTTACTCGTAAGTTTTGCTGTGAAATATGCTTTGCCAAGATAACTGTCATCATTTCTGGTGTGCTCAGTTTTTTCTGTCATGCCGATTGGGTTGTATCCATCCCCAAGGAATGAATCAAAAATCTGTCTTCCGAAGAATTCTGCCGGCCTGTCAACAAATCGGCCATCACTGAATCTGACAGGGATTGCCGGATTACGGAAAAATGCATACCTGATCACACTTCCGCCATTGCCGCCAGCACCATCGCCTGAGCTGCCAATGATATCTCTGGAAGTTTTTCCGGCAAGCATACTGACGCCAACAGAAAGCCATCTGTTTGCCTGGGTATTTAAATCAAGCCTGACAGTTCCGCGTGTGTAACCTGTGCCATTGATAATTCCTTTCTGGTCGAACAAAGAGGTTGAAAGCAGGTAATCTGTTGTTTCATTTCCACCAGAAACGCTTATTTCATGAGAGTTTATCGGAGCCGTGCGTAACAGTTCGTCCACATAGTTTACATTCGCAAAACCTTCTGTATCTTCAGGTTTAATGAGCGACCGGGCAAGTGTAGGTGGTAAAAATGAATTATCGTTTGTGGCTGCTTCATTGTAAACGGTGATATAATCCGTTGTATTGACCATTTCTGTTAACCTTGTGGCTTGCTGAAACCCTGTCTGACCGCGATAGGTAACCAAAGTTTTTCCCTTTGCGCCTTTTTTTGTTGTTATTAAAACAACGCCATTATTGGCACGCGATCCATAAATGGCTGAGGCAGAAGCATCTTTTAATACAGTGATATTTTCGATGTCACCGGGAGAAAGCAGATTTAGAGCATCTGCTGTTGGCATTCCGTCAACGATATACAGAGGATTGTTGCTGGAATTGATTGATCCTGCTCCACGGATGCGGACAGAAACACCCTCTCCGGGAGCACCTGTATTTTGTGTGACCTGAACGCCGGCAACCCTTCCCTGGAGCGCCTGATCTATTCCGGGCACAGGAATTCTGGTAAGTTCTTTGTTGTCAACTTTTGAAACAGCACCCAAAACATTGCGTTTTTTCGTTGTTCCGTAACCAACCACAACAAGCTCATCAAGCATAAATTGTTCAGGCATAAGTTTGGCGTCAATGATGCTGCGATTTCCAACAATTTGTTCGATTGAAGTATAACCTATGTATGAAAACACCAACACTGATGTGGCGGTTAATTGATCTGAAATCAGTCGGTAACGACCTTCCATATCCGTTATTACGCCAGAAGTTGTGCCTTTGATGGACACGGTAGCGCCAATGAGCGTTTCCTGAGTTTTTCCATCAGTGATGACGCCTTCAACGACATTTTGGGCATGTATAATACCAGCGGTTAGAAGTGTCAAGACTAAAAATATAAGTCGTTTCATTTGATCGTTTTTAATGGTTTCACACGAATGAAGCTTTATTTTAATTATTTGAAGGCGATAACTGTATTGCCGGCTTTGATTTTTGAGCCTGCTTTTTTTAGTTTTGTTTCAGCTGGCAGGGCAACAACAATCACAGCTTCTCCAGCTGGGACAGCGATTGTAAAACTGCCCTCAGATTTTTTTGCCAGATAAGTTTTTGACACAATATCGAATAGGTCAACCGTGCTTTCTGACTTGTAAGTGACTGTTTTTTCTTCAGAATATGGATTGTAATATAAATGCACAGGGTAGGGTGTTTCAGCGTAAAAGTCAGTAGCATTGCAATCAAGTGCCAGAATTCCTTCAACATCTGTTGTGTTGACGATAGCGCCAAAAACGCCCGCAATTGAGGTGCTGTAAAGGCTAAACATCGTTTCTGCGGGCTGACCCTCGACCCATTTTGGACCGTCACCAAGCGAAACAGGTGAGATTCCGGAAAGCGCAGGTTTGTTGAAATCATCCAGCTTTCTGACACCTTCATATCCGATGATGCCATTTGTAATATTTTTCATTTCCGGAAGCCATTGATGTAAACTGTCCACTTCGTCAGGATAAAAAAGGCGCGAAGCATTGACAACATTCAACATGAATTTTCCGATAGTTTTAGCAAATTGAGGCTCATATTTTACCATTGGAACAAGGGGCCAGGCCATAGCAACTGAATTCATGAAAAACCCATAACCACCGCCATCGGTGATACTTCCCTGCAGGCCATGAACATCATATTCGCCCCAGCGTTCAGCTATTACACCCCAGCCATAGCGGCCATCCTGCGACTGGCATCCGTCAAAAGTATGATCAAGCAATTTTTTGACATCATAATTGGTTGCATGTTCTGCATTCAATCTTGCAGCAGCGTAGGCACCAAACGGGAGCAAAATTTCGTAAAAGCGGCTCTCATTCTGATTGACTAAAGCCTCTGTAGCACTTTTGGCACCATCGAGATAGCGCTGATCGCCAAAATGATTGTAAGCTGAAAGCAGCACCCATGCATGTCCGCCCGCCGCATCCTGCTGCCAGGGGATATGGTTGCGCATTCCTTTCATTTGGGCATAATCGAAATACGAATAGTCGTAGTTTCCATTCAGGGTTGAATCAGCTTTATAAAATTGATCTGCAACCTTTCGTTGAATAAATTCGGTGTTTTCAACATCCGGAAAAAGGGCTGCAACACCATAAAATAAAACATTTGGATAGACATCATACCACCAGTCACGGCCATAACCACCGCCTGCCATTGCCACTTCCGGATTTGTGTTGTTCATCACAATATTCCATTCTGTATCGGAATTGAAATAGTTTTGTGACATTTTTACAAAGTTATATCCGTGCTGATTTGTTTTGTCAATTCCCAGCAAACCTGCACTGATCAATGCATTGAGTGAAGTAAGTGCTTCATGGAATTCACCGTTGTAGTTGTCGTTTCCCTGACGCACATCATTAATGACTGTATAAAGACCAAATGTTACCAGGTCGATATTGCGTTTTGCACTATCAAGCCAGATTAATGGTCCATAAGGTGCCGTATTGTTGAAGTCGAATGCCAAACTGTCAAAAAGGATAGCTTTCTGTTTCCAGTCTATGATTTTCAGGGGTTGAGGTATTTCAGGCATCTGAGCGATGCGGGCAATTTCAGTCTGAACAACTGGATCACCATTTTGAGGCTTGCATGATATTAAAACTGCAAACAAAGATAGTGCTGAAATGTAAAGGAAAACTTTTTTCATTTTTCTGTATTATATGAGTTTTTCAAAATGTTCTTGGCAAGTGGAATGGATAGCATTTGCAACAGTGCCACGATAATGAGAGAATAACGAAGTGCAAATGACTCTGAAACATAAAACGCGAGAAAAATAAATAATCCCAGACCAACAACCCTGCCGGCGTATAAACCAAATTCATGGTTCAGAATATAAGCATAATTGTTTCGGTTTTCTCGTTTGGAGACCACGTCAATTACCTTCATCATAATTGGATAGTAGGCCAGATCATGCAAGGGTTGAAAAAACACCTTACACAATACAAATACGATGACACCTACCATTGATAGCTCAATGCCATTCACGATTGTTCCAATCAGGAAGATTGTTATGCCAATGCTGAAAATAAATATACGGTGTTTAGGTTTGGCAAAACGGCCTAAAAGATAAATCAGAATGGCTGTCAAACCTCCGCTAACACCTTGAATCAAACCCAGAGAACCTTCTTTTCCTACGTATTTCATGATCAACATGGCTGGAGCGGTAACAAGGAATCCTTGCACAAGACCTTTAAGAGCTGCCAGCAAAATCTGTTTATTCCAGAGTCTGTCGAAGCGGAAGTAGAGAAAATCTTTTTGAATCGGGTTCTCAAATTTGCCTTTTGCAAGCGAGAAACACGCCAGAATCGTAATCGCAAAAACCATCAAAGTCACAATGCGATAACCTTTTAGGATGTCAAGTTCAAAACCAAAAATCATACTTCCATCAAAATATGCAAGCAACACACCTATTAATACAGGCACAGTGATATTTGAAATGGTGAAAAAGAAAGATTCAAGGCCGAAAAAATAGTTGCGATTGTCATCGGATGTTGTATTTAAGGCCATCAGATACCGATTGGTCCAGAAAAATCCAGATGCTGCGCCAATGAGGGTTCCGGAGACCAACAAGCCAACTATTGTAATATTGTCGACCATCATCATGCCTACCATCGAAAGTCCGCTCAGTAAAATTCCAAAGCTGTATAAATGGGCAACTTTGAAATTCTTTAGTAGAAATCCATTTGTCAATGAGGTAATGATAATGCCCGTATACATGGCAACCTGAAACATGGCGACATAGCTTGTGTCGGAAAAATACCGCATAATATAGGCCGCCATAAAAATTTCCACCACCGGCAATACCAGGGAATATAGCATATTGGTGATAAGCAGCGTCCGCATATTGTGCGGCATAGCCATAAAAAACTGATACTCAGTAGTAAGTTTGGATATCATTAAGTGGATTGCTGTTAGGTAAGGGAATTGAGAATTTCGGAGATAGAGAGTCTGGCGCCACAAATCACTTCGTCGCTTGCGCCATAATACATGAAAATATCATCTCCGACAACATAATGCCCGTTTGTGAAGACTACATTCCCAAAAAAACCAGTTTGTTCATAAGTCTCTGTTGGTTCCATGATTGGATCTATGCTTCGTGCAATCACCTTTGAAGGATCATTGATGTCGAGCAAAAGAGCGCCAAGGCAATAGCGATGCTCGCTGTTTGCACCATGATAGATTTCGAGCCAGCCTTTTTCAGTTCTGATGGGAGCACCACCAGCTCCGACCCGCGCAGAATCCCACATGCCCGGCCTTACAGTCGCAATGCACTTGTGTTTGCCCCAGTGGATCATATCCGGAGATTCGGCAAGCCAGATGTAATTGCCGCCCAGCTCGGGACTGCTTGGACGATGAAGAGCAAAGTATTTTCCGTTGATTTTTTCTTCAAAAATGGCACAATCTTTATTATGAGGCGGAAAGATCATCCCTTCACGTGTAAAGTTTTTCCAATCTTTTGTGCGTATCAGGCCAACGCCCACGCCAAACTCTGAAACTTCGGTAAAAGTTAGGCAAAACTCATTTTCCATTGTAGCAACTCTGCAATCTTCAATGCCAAAAGTTTCAAGTTCACCTTGCCCGAAAACAGGTAAATAGCCCTCAGGCTCATAAAAATTGATCCCATCATCGCTGCAAACAAGCCGCAGATAAGACAGCGTTGTCAGGTAATCTTTTTTCTTGTAATTAATAACGCGTGGATCAGAAGCATCCAAATCAGGATCGCTTTTATCAAAACTGAGGATCTCTATCTCACCTATATTATTATATACAGGAAAACTTATCTTTCCTTCGATCTGTTTTGGCCTTTCGGCAACACGCAGAAAAAGCCATATTTTTCCTTTAAACCTGAATACTCCTGGATTAAGCAGACATAAAATTTCCATGCCTTTGATGCCCGGCTCAAGGTCAGAAGGACGTAAAAGTGGGTTTTGAGAGAAACGTTTTGATAAATCCATAATCACATTTTTATTTGTCTGTCAAAATTACAATCGATTGCGAAAAATGCTGTCCGCTGTGTTCCTTAACTTGTCCGCCCTGTTACAAAAATGATTTTTTATGGCCTTTTATCAATCAGTTAGTAATAAATCGTTAAGATTTTCCAAAAAAAAAGATGACTTCACTGAATATTTTTATAAACCTTTTAGAAGGTAAAACAATGTGATTTTTTGAGTTGATTTCATCAACCTTAAGTTTACTTGTCCATCGTTTGTTGTATGTTGGGGCAGCCTTTACAATGGTCTGACCCCCTATAAACTGGACTAAATTAAACATTAGTTACAATACTATCTGATAAAGGCATAATTTTGTCATTACCCCAAGAGTATTCAGAAGAGGAGTCCACGGGTTTTTGACTTGTGGTCTCTTCTCTGAAGAAATAAATTACCTTTTTATTTTCAGTTTTAGCTATAATAGCTCCTTCTTTCCAAAGCTTCAGGAAAGCGGAAGGTGTTTTATATAGAAT
>Ga0208244_100482_pt1 | contig 38266 bp, 34 predicted proteins | sample SubbioCR12Aug_5A_FD_184828 | JGI IMG/M metagenome (GOLD analysis project Ga0208244, IMG submission 184828) | Serpentinite rock and fluid subsurface biosphere microbial communities from McLaughlin Reserve, California, USA - CR12Aug_5A (SPAdes) | ecosystem: Environmental > Terrestrial > Deep...
TTCTCCTCTCGTCTCCATATCTCTTGCAGCGATATGGGTTCGCCTTGCGTCCATAATGGACTTGTGTCAATCAGCAGCATTGCTACGGTTACCAAAAATAAAAATGCTCTTTTCATAAAAATTCTCCCATTATAGATTTTTGTAAATATAGGAAATATTTTTCATTTCCGAATATTTAAAATACACATTAAAAAGCAATAAAGTTACAAAAGAGAAAGATATTTTTGATTTTTTTCTCGTCCTGAAATAAGTTGACAAAAAAAAATGGGGTTGATTTGCATCAACCCCATTTGTATATATTCAATTGCTTTTCTAAATCTTAATATTCGGGATAGAATTTGCTACGTTGGTCAACAATTTTAGCGTCTTCTTTTACTTTTTGGAACCATTGGAAAAAGATTGAGCCCTTAGTAGCAACTTGCAATTCAGCTTTGTAATCTTTCATTGCTACTTTGACCTCTTCATCAGTAGGTTTAGTGATATTCTCGACCGTGATAATATAGTAACCGTTTTCACCGCGGAAGGGTCCGATGAGTTTGTTCAATTCAGAATTGAATACGGTTGCCGCAAAAGCTGCATCTTGACCAAATCCGGGAATAGTTGGCGTATTATTGAACGCATTCAAAACTTGAATTTTTGAAGCTAATTCTGTATCTTGCTCGGCTGCGGCTTGAAGTCCGCCAAGTGCTTTGATTCTATCAAAATAAGGAGTAATTTGTGATGCAAGCATATCTAATTGTTTCTTTTTGATAATCTTACGCGAAATTTCTTCGCGGACGTCATCCAAAGTCTTGATACCGATTTCCTTCGCATCAGCAACTTGTGCCAAAACAACTCCGTATCTTTCCATTTCGACTGGTTCAAAAACAAATCCCACTTCTTCAGAGAAAGCAATATCGGATAAGCGTTTTGATCCTAACACCGGAATGTTGGCATCAAAATATTGGCTTTCCTTCACTTCCAATCCCAATCTTGCTGCTACTGTGTCGAAAGTAAGCCCTTCTTGGATTTGGCTCTTGATTGAGTGAGCGTCACGGAAAAGTTGCGATTTTGTGGCAGTACTCAATGTTGGCGACAATCTCAACTCGCTGTATTTTAGTTCTTCTGAGCGTTTGTCGTCAACTTTGATAATATGAAATCCAAATTGTGATTCTACAGGACCGACAATATCACCAACTTTAGCGGCAAATGCAGCTTCTTCGAATGGAGGTACCATACGTCCTTTGCCGAAAAATCCAAGGTCGCCGCCTCGTTGACCTGAACCCGGATCTTTGGAATATTGCATAGCAAGTAATGCAAAATTATTAGGATTACTTTTTGCTTCGCGTAAGATCCGATTAGCTTCTGCTTTTGCACTATCCTTGTTGTTGTCAAAATTTATTAAGATATGACTTGCTTTGACTACTTCGTTTTCACCGCTTCTGACATCATCAACTCTTAAGAAGTAGGTGCCATCAGGACGATTTATAGGACCGGCAACTTGACCGGGCTTAAGTATGCTTAATATACTGTAAATTTGGGGGTCAATTTCTTCGACCATCAAATAGTTATGAGTCATACCATTATATTCGCTCAATTTAATATCAAAAATACTATCTTTTGCCGCATCAGTTGCTGCAGCCATCAATTCATCAGAAACGTTCTTTGCTCTACGTTCCGAACGAGCCGAATCTTCCGCCGAGGGTACTAAAGGCATCGCAATATATTTGATTTTGCGTTGTGGTTTCTGTTTGTATAATTTTTTGTTCTTATTATAATATTCTTCGATTTCCTCTTTTTTGGCTTCCATAGCTTGTTGGGGCAAATCCCTTATTAACAATGGAAAGAATCTCAAATCCGCAGTGCTGTTTTCCTGAATGAATTTCATACGTGCGAATTCAGACGAAATAATCGAACTACTTGTAGCAACAGCTGCGGTCAATTCCTCTTGTTTCAGAACTTGCGCCACGTATTTTTCGATACGGAACAAATCTTTGCGGAAATTACTAACTGCCAATTCCTTTTCTTCCTGAGGAATTTTCGAGGGGTCGCCCCCCATATAATTCACATAATTTTCCGGTTTGGTAATCAGTTCAATATATGTAGAACGCATGAAGTTTCCTGCACTATCAGAAAACATTTGCTTTAGGAAATCCGGAGGATTATCAATCAATTGTTCTTTTATTTGATTATCAGTAATCATTATACCGAAATTTTTGATTTGTTGTTCGAGAAGAGCCTCGTCAACTAAGGCTTGCCAAACACGTTGGCGAGTAGCATTTGCATCAAAAGGTTGTCCGGATTTTTCGGCTTCTCGCTTTGCATTTTCTTCCTCGTCTTTGATTCTTTGCTCATAATCAAGGTAATAAATAGGTGCCCCGTTTATGGTTGCTATCACTTGAGTTTTAGGGTCACCGGTTGTACCACGAACACCCTCGATAATCGTAGGGTCGCCGATTGTAAAAAATGCAACTAGTAAAACCGCAAAAACCCCAAATACGTACGGCGACATTCTTCTTATGTTTTGTAACGTTCCCATCAGCTCGTTAACTCCATTTTATAATAATTTTTATAATCTTTCTAACAAAAGCATTTTAATTCAATCTACAAAACTAATACATAGTAGCTTAATAACCAATTGTTATTAGTCTAAATCTAAAAAAAATATTTATTTTCAGATAATTTGCGATAATATTTGGATAATATAAAAATATTTTGTATATTACTTTTAGCAAACAACATAAGCTCATAAAGTGGAGGAACAGAAATGAAAATCTCTATGTATATTCGGCACGCTATTCTCATCATAGCTCTTAGCTTAGTTATTCCACTTGCATTGAACAGTCAAGAACGTTTAACAATCAACTTATCACCAAATTCATACGATTCGCATACTATATATTTTATAGACGAAAACAATGATGGTTTCGCCGATGGAATGGAAGGTTTGGACGAATTAGGTAATACTGTCAAATTGAAAGTACTAGACAAATTAGGCATTTTCAAGCAAAAGAATCTGAAAGTTAAGCCGGAGCTTCTTACTTATGTTTTTTATAATGACGAAAGTGAATCATTAGCAATGCTCGGTTATAATGAAGTTATGAACTATTTTTTAATCGAGCCGACAACACTTAGCAATTATTACAACCAAAGTAAATTAATCTTTGGCATGCTCGAAATAGATTTGACCGAATTCCCGAACTATTCACTTCATCAAGATATTGAACAGGATTTCATTAACTCCGATTTTGATTTGTCCAAACAAAGTTTCCTACCATTTTACGCTGATAACTACAAATTTGACTTCTACTTACCTAATAATGAAAGCAAAGTAAGTACATTGGGCGACCAAGATTTCGAGATGCTCTACGACAAGGATTACACTTATCTTTCAGACGTTTATGATGAATTCTATGAGATGAATTCTCGGCAGAGCGGAATTGATTTCGATTTCTCCCGAATAGACTTCACTGATTTTTACAAGTCCCAAAGTATAGACGAATTTGAAAAACTACTCGAAAAATCGAAAATGGAATTCAATCTTGCAAACGTTGACTTTGCGTCATTCATGAAAAACGGATTTGACGAGAGCAAATTTGGTGTTTACAATATCTTTGCATTCAATCTCAACGACCAAGACTTCAAACATTTGTACTGCACTGCTTTCGACAAAGATGTATTAAATAACAAAAGAGAGTTTCAACTATGCAGACAGTTGATTGAAGAAGCAATTAAGTCGCAATTTTCAGCAGAACAGTTGGCAATGCTCGAAAAATTTTCTCAAATCGAAAATGATTATGGCAAGGTTTACCTGAGAGTCAGCCCCAATCCTGCTTCTACTATCGCAAATATTTTTTACGAAGTTGAAACAATATCAAGAATAGTGATTCGTGTTTATTCTTGTGTTGGTCATGAGGAGGCTGTGATATTAGATGAATATGCAGCTCCGGGCTCAAAACAGATTAGTTTTAATGTATCGAATTTAAGTAACGGCGTTTACGTTTTGCAGATGATTATTGATTCGAGAGCTTTCAGCACTAGACTTATAGTAGCTAATTAAAAATCGCCGCATAGTATTTTGGGTTCAGACTTTTTAGGATTTATGTTTTATATTTTTTAGAATTTATGTTTCACTAAATTAGAATTTTGTTTTACGTATTTTAGAATCATGTTTCATGCTTTTAGATTTATGTTTTCATTGTTCTTTTTTTATGTTTCATTTTTTTGGTATTTATGTTTTACGTATTTGCTTCTTTTTCTCTATTACAAAATACTATGCGGTTTTTATTTCTTGTGATAGTAGAATAGAAAAGCTTTAGAAATAAAAAGTTGTTGTTTTTTAAAAATTACCGTACAGAGCGAAATCAAATGATTAGAACTGTACGGTTTTTCTTTTTATGATAATTTTGATTTTATTTCGTTGTACTATACATAATTGTTAAACGATACGAGAACGAAATTGAAAATTGGCAAATTTGATGTGAAATCACTCGATACAGGCTTGTTTGCTTTAGATGGCGGGGCTATGTTCGGAGTGATTCCCAAGAATCTATGGAGCAAAAAATACAATCAGGGCGACGAGTTCAATCGCATTCCTCTTGCATCACGCCCTTTGGTAATCACATTTGACGATAGAAAAATTTTGGTTGACAGTGGCAATGGCACAAAATATGACGAAAAGTTCGTTGAGATGTACAACATTGACATTGCAAAATCCGAAATTCGCAACACATTGACCCAATCTACAGGCATCAAATCCGATGAAATCACAGATGTAATATTGACTCACTTACATTTCGACCATTGCGGTGGTTCGACCGAAATAGTCAATGGATTAGCTCAACCTGTATTCGGCAATGCAAAGCATTACGTCCAGAAAAAGCATCTCGAATGGGCAAAATCACCATCTGTTAAAGATAGAGCATCATTTATGCCCGAAAATTACCAACCTTTGATTGATGAAAATGTCTTGGAATTTACTGACGGCGAGGGAGAGTTATTCTCCGGAATCAGCGTTATTCCAATTCATGGGCATACAAGTTTTATGCAAATGGTCAAAATCTCTGACGGTGGCGAAACTTTGCTCTATTGTGCAGATTTAGCCCCTACAACGGCTCATTTGGGCATTGCATACGGAATGGGATATGATAATTTCCCGTTAACGACAATCGAAGAAAAAAAGAAATACTTCACACAAGCGGCTGAGGAAAATTGGATTATATTTTTCGAGCATGACGCATTCACTCAAGCAGTCAGAATCGAAAACGGACCTAAAGGATTCGTGGTAAAAGAACAGGTACAAGGCTTTTGATGGATATAGAACTGAATCAACCAAAAACTATTAACATCGGTGGCGAAAGCTTCGTTGAGGTTTGTCGCGTTGACGATATTATTGACAAGAAGGGGAGAAGGATTCAATTTATAGGCGACGATGATTTTCAACTCGCTTTATTTAAAATTGACGGAATATATTATTGCGTTGATAATATTTGTCCACATCGCCATGCAGACCGTATTCACGAAGGAATTATCAAAGATTTGACTGTAATGTGCCCTTTGCATGGATGGACTTATTCGCTCGATACAGGACAAAATGTTGATATACGGCAAGGAATCAAGAATTTGAAGACTTATAAAGTCGAAATTATTGAAAATATGATTTATGTCGAAAAGCCAAGCTTCCAAATCCCAATTTGGCGCAGATAATGTCGCCCAATACTTCAACAATGCTCAAAAATAAATTGAAAGCACATGCTTCCAAACTTGGTTTTTTGGATTTGAAAATAGCAAAAGCTAAAGAATTAATCGCAGAATTTGCTAATATGCAAAAATGGTTGGATGACGGTATGCACGCCGATATGCAGTGGCTTGAACGTAACAAAGAAAAAAGACGCAACATCGGGCTGGTGCTCGAAAATGCAAAATCTGTAATCGTTTTGAGCCATTCATACTACACAGGGATTGATTATCCACAATTCGAAATCAAGGAAGTCAATGCAGGCAAAATTTCAAGGTATGCTTGGGGCGATGATTATCACGACGTTTTGATGCCCAAAATAAAAGAAATCGAATCGCTTATAATCCAAGAATTTCCCGATTCTAAGAATCTCTGCTATATAGACACAGGTCCCATTCTCGAAAAGCAATGGGCTGTGCGAGCGGGAATCGGATGGCAAGGTAAAAATAGCCTCGTGCTATCGCCTGATTATGGCTCGTATTTTTTTCTATGCGTTATTATTTCTACAGCCGAATTCGAACCTGATACAGCAATTGCCGACAAATGCGGAACATGTGTCAAATGTATCAAAGCCTGCCCGACTGATGCAATTGTCGCCGATGGAGTGGTTGATTCGCGAAAATGCTTGTCATATTGGACTATCGAAGCAAAACATCATATCGAAATCCCGACGGAAATAAGCGAAAAAATGGAGGGATGGATTTTCGGATGCGATATTTGCCAAGAAGTTTGTCCATGGAATAAAAATAAACCTAAAATTACAGACTTTGTTTCATTCCAACCCCGGAATGGCAGTACAGTATTGCAGCATGACTCTATTGCTCAGATGTCGGATATCGAATTCACCGAGCGATTTAGTAAATCTCCAATCAAACGGCTAAAATTACTTGGTTTGAAACGAAACTCAAAAGCTTTGCAAACATCGCTCAAAACAAAATAATCAAAATTTTTAATTTTTGATTTCACACTTTTTATTAATTTAGTAAGCCGTATATTTTGGAATCGGCTTTTTTTTATATTAAAAAAGTAAATTTATGAATTCAGAATTAAAAAAGAAGGCTTCATTTCGGGATTTCCCGCCTACATATTGGGTAGTTATTGTATTCGAGTTTTTCGAGCGTGGCGCTTATTACGGCGTTATGAGCATCTTGTCGGTCTATTTGACAGATATGCTCGGTTTCTCAAAGACCGAAGTTGGCACAATCAAAAGTACAATTCAACCCCTGCTTTATTTTTTACCGATTCTATCCGGTGCAATTGCTGATAGATTAGGCTATCGGAAAACATTGATGGTGGCATTTTCGCTGCTCGGTATCGGATATTACCTCACGGCGCAAGTAACAGATTATCTTGCTGTCTTTGTGTTTTTGCTCATAATGGCTTTCGGAGCCGGAACGTTTAAACCGATTATTTCCGGAACTATTGCAAAAGTCACAGACGAAACAAACAGTGGTCTCGGATTCGGCATCTTTTATTGGTCTATCAACCTCGGAGCATTCATATTTCCTTTGGTTGTAGTGCCATGGCTGAAGTCTATGGATTGGTCATATGTGTTGGTTATGGCAGCAATTATAACTTCACTTATGTTGATTCCGACTTTGTTTTTATATAAAGAACCTGAACGAGAAAAGATTGACGATTCGCAAAATTCCATTTTCGCAATATTTGGCGATATTGGGAAGAAAATCGGCTTGGTTTTCATGGATTGGCGTTTTATGCTTTTTATTTTTATTTACTCTTGGTTCTGGATTCTGTATTTCCAAATGTTCGATTCGGTATTGTGGTATGTGCAACAATTTGTTGATGCATCAGCACTCAATAATTTTGTACATTCAGTAACTGGACTTGATTGGAAATTTGACGTAGAGCACGTTACCGTTGTGAACGCATTCACAATTATTGCGCTGCAACTGTTTGTTTCATCAATAGTTAAAAACACGAAAGCACTTCCCACATTGATAGTTGGGATTTCGATGGGTACGATAGGAATGGCAATTTTGGCATTCAGCAACAATATTTGGATTTTCTTAGCCGGAATAATTCTTTTCTCAATCGGCGAAATGACTGCACATCCAAAGTATATATCATATTTGGGTCTGATAGCTCCTAAGGATAAAAAAGCAACTTATATGGGATTTGGATTTTTGTACGGATTCTTTGGTTCATTCGTGGGTGGCTATTTAGGTGCATGGTTATATGTTAAGTTAGTTGATAATCCGATGATTGCCTTCGTTCGCAATAGTGTGCCGAGTGCTACAATTTCCGATGATATAAAAATCCCTGATTTAATAGCAATCGCTGAAGGTGCTGGAATCACTAAAGAACAAGTCTCAACGCATGCTCATACTGCCGAATTATGGCTACTTTTTAGTGGAATAGGCGTTTTCTGTATCGTTGGATTACTTTTGTATCAAAAATTTATCGGTGCACGTGAATCATCTAACTTTTAAATTGGAAAATAGTTTGGTTTTATTAAAATATGTAATTGTTCTAACAATTGTCATCTCGATTTCATCTTGTTCCGAAAGCCGTAGAAGCGAATCGGAAGAAAGAGAAGATGAGATTAAAGCAGAATTGGAACAAGCTCATAAAGATTCTGTCGAATTAGCAGAATTAATCGCAAAACACGATAAATATCCACTTATCGAATACGAACATATTGTAATTCGAGATAATAAGCACTTAGCCGAAATACGGGAACAGTTCAAAATGGACGAGAAAAATCCCTCAATTAATAAAGCTTTTTTGACACTAAATCGGAAAGAAAGGCGCTTTGTAAAAGTTGGTGATACTGTCGTAGTCCCAAAGGAATATTTCGATAACATGTGCGCTTATTCGATTTTCCCCCAATATTATCACGGAGCACGCGATATACCGAAATTAATTCTGGTATCGAATCGTTGGCAATGTTACGCAGCTTATGAAAACGGTGTTCAAGTTCGGTTTGCAGCTGCAAATACAGGCAAGGAAAAAACACCAACTTTCCCGGGTAGATATGCATTAGTTTGGAAACAGGAAGTACGGAAATCTTCTTTAGACAGCACTTGGATAATGCCATTTACGTGGAATTTTCATCGTTTTTCGGGGAGTGCATTCCACAAATTCGATATGCCCGGTTACGCCGCCTCGCACTCTTGCGTCAGGCAATTTCTCGATGATGCCGAATGGCTTTATAAATGGGGACAACGTGGAAAATTAGATTCAAATAATATTTACATTCATCTGACAGGAACACCTGTTCTCATCCTTGATGTCTTCGACTTCACTCGTCCAAAGACAGGACCTTGGTTCGCACTCAAATCCAATAAAGATTTTTTGATTGATGTCCCCGAGAATCCGATGGAATTTGAAGAGGCATATATTCCAATTCAACAAATTCCTAAAACATCACGTGGAATACTTCCCGATAGGAAGAGATATGTTGTCGCTGAAGATACTTTGCGAGCACGTGGACATATCCGCGAAGGAGTGGTATTGACAGAATCTATTGATTTCAACGAACTAAGGCGAAAGAAAAAAGCTGCAAAACTGAAAAAAGAAGCTGGAGAAGCCAAAGAAGCCGATTCAAAATCAGAATCAGACCCTGAATTTAAGCCAATAAATCAAGATTCTTCTTCCATGAGATAAAATGCTTATTTTTGTGGTTTAAAATTTTTGTGGAAGCTACAATTAGTGAAATCTTGGAAAGCTGAATTAATGCTATTTTCGGCTACCTTCATTTGGGGAGCTACATTTATTTTCACTAAGGTTGGGCTGGACGATTGCCCTCCATCACTATTTGTAATTTTGCGATTTTGCATTGCACTATTGCTCTCATTGGCATTTTTCGGAAAGCATCTCAAATCAATAGACCGCGTAATTTTCAAACGTGGCGCAATTCTCGGTTTGCTTTTTGGCGGAGGATTTTTGCTCCAAACTTATGGATTGAGCTATACAACAGTATCCAAATCTGCATTTATTACCGGCATGACCGTCCCGATTACTCCGTTCGTTTTTTACCTGATTCAGCGCAAACCAATTCAATTATGGTCAAAAATTGGTGTCGCTGTATCATCAATCGGTTTGTACATTTTCACCGACCCAAGCATAGACAACATCAATTTCGGCGATGTCTTAACGCTACTATCTACATTCTTTTGGGCGTTTTACATCACATTGATGGATAAATACACCAAGAACGATCGCGGATTCAATCTTACAGCTGCGTATGTAGTTATGCAATTCATTGCCGCAACACCGCTTGCAGTAATTTCATTTTTCCTACTCGATTATGGTGATATTTATTTCAATCCAACCAAAGACCTCTTCATAGCACTCGCTTTCAATGGCATTCTTGCATCATTTTTTGTGACATTCATCCACACTGGCGTCCAGAAATATACAACACCGGTCAAGGCGGCATTGATATTCTCGCTCGAACCGGTAATCGCAGGTTTCATTGCAGCCCTAACTCTATCGGAATACTTAAACATTCGCGAGTACATCGGCGCTTCAATCATGATGGCTGGGCTTTTCATTTCCGAAGTGGGCGGCTTTTTTGAAAAACGGCGGAAATAAAATTGATTCAAATATAAATTTCAAATTATCGTTTTATATTTGAGTAGAAAGTATATCTTTTTTACATATTAAATAATTGTTTTTAAAATGTTTGAATTCGAATACGATGTATCAAAAAGTGTCAATAACTTTGCCAAGCATAATATTGATTTCGAAAAATCGAAAGAATTATGGGCAGATGCTGATGCGATAGAGATACCTGCAATTACAGTGGACGAACCAAGATTTTTAATTATCGGAAAAATTGACGGTGTACATTGGTCAGCGGTAATAACATATCGTATAAATCGAGTTAGGATAATATCAGTAAGACGTTCAAGAATAGAGGAGATTAAAATATATGAAAGCGCAAGAATTTGACAAGAAATTTGACGATGGAGAAGGCCTCACTGCTTATTTGGATATTAAAAAGTCGAAAAAATTATCTCGTGAGATGAAGCGAGTCAATGTAGATTTGCCTCTTTGGATGATTGCAAAACTTGATGATGAAGCAAATCGGCTCGGGGTAACTCGCCAATCAATAATCAAAGTATGGCTTGCGGACAAGTTGGAAAGACAATTGCAAGAGTAAAAATATATATTTTAATACTCATGCTCGGTAAAGTTTCTACATTTTTAACTACATTTGAATTATGAATTTAGACGAAAAAAATAAATATAAAAATGACTTCAAAAGTGAACTTGTCAAGTTTGCTGACAAACTGGAAAAATATGTTTCTACCGATAATGGCGACTGGACTGTAAAGGGATTTATTGACGTTTACAAAAACATTTATACGATTTCATCAGACACCAAAATTGTCTCAAAAATTCTTGAAATACACATCTTCCCTCAAATTTTACAGTTTGCCGATAGTATCGGATACAAGATTATTCTTGCAGAGAAGCAAAATTGGTATCCTGACCTAACTTTTGTAAATAAGAATAACGAGGAAGTAAAGTTCGCTCTTGACATCAAAACAACTTTCAGACGAAACAATAAAACTGCGGGTTTTACACTTGGAAGTCACGGTGGTTACTTCAAAGAGAGAGACAAAGACAAAAACATACAATTCCCCTACAGCCAATATACTGGACATTATTGTTTAGGTGTAATTTACACTCGGACAGACTTTAAAGATGATATAACTGACACTGAAATTTATCAAGTTAAAGAACTTCAAGAAGACTATGAAACACCCAACAAAAAAGTTGGACAACGTGAAGTAACAACTGTAAAGAATTTGAAATCTATCACTTCAGTAATCAAGAACTTCGACTTTTTTGCAGCAGAGAAATGGAAAATTGCAAGCGACAAACAAGGTTCCGGAAATACTGCGAATATTGGCTCAATTTTGGACATTGCCGACTTGAAAAATGAGAACGGAATTTTTAGTCAGTTGGGTGAAGAATGGTTTGACGAGTATTGGATAAATCATGGCACTGCCACAATGGTTAAAGACGGCATCCCAATCAAAATCACGACACTTAAAGCTTTTTTGGAGTTTAAAGGCAGAACAGACCTATGGGATAAAATTGTAGCAAGAACCATAAGAGACAAATCAAAATGAAAGTATTCGTCCCACCAATAAAAAGTCAGGGTATAAAAACAAAGTTAGTACCTTGGATAATGGAACTTGCTCCAAAGGTAAGCGGCAAGTGGATTGAGCCGTTTTTGGGAACCGGTGTAGTAGCTTTCAATTCCAGTTACAAAAAGGCAATTCTTAACGACACAAATCCTCATATCATTAATTTCTACAAAGGTGTGCAGCAAAAGACAATCACTGCACCTTTGATGAAACACTACCTCGAAAAAGAAGGTGAACTTTTATTGAAAGCCGACAATAAAGGCTATGAGCATTATCTGAAAGTAAGGACAAGGTTCAATAGCGGAGAATTTTCACCATATGATTTTATTTTTCTTTCTCGCGCCGGCTTCAATGGTATGATGAGATTTGGTAGTAAAGGAAATTGGAACATTCCCTTTTGCAAAAAACCTGAAAGATTTGCTCAAGCATATATTACCAAAATTACGAATCAATTAGCGACAGTTTCGCAAATTATTCAACCCGAACCGGACTGGACTTTTTACAACAAGTCATTTGAAGATATTATTCCACTTGCTACTAAAGACGATATTATTTATTGCGATCCACCTTATTATGGCAGGCACGTTGATTATTACAACGGTTGGAAAGAGCAAGATGAAGAACTTTTGTTTAAGCTATTGACTGAAACAAAGGCGAAATTTATTCTTTCAACTTGGCATCATAATGACTGGCGAGAAAATGAAATGATAAATAAATTTTGGAGCAAATTCAACATTGTGACTAAAGACCATTTTTATCATAATGGTCCTAATATTGAAAACAGACGAACAATTGTAGAAGCGTTAGTTTGTAATTTTGATACAGACCATATCACATCTCATAATCACGGTTTGAAAGAAAGACCCGAGCAATTAGCATTGCACCTTGTTGTAGCTTAATTCCGACTCTCAAAATCCCTATCCAAACTTTCTCCGCACAATTTGCGGAGATTATTTTGATTATGCGGAGAATAATGATTAACCTTTTTTCCAACCTTTACCCCAATGCCACATCAAGCACCATCATTATGGCAAAACCGAGCATAGCGCCTATCGTTGAAGTGTCGGTGTCATTGCCTTGTTGCGATTCGGGAATTAATTCTTCTACAACAACGAATATCATCGCACCTGCGGCAAAAGACAGCGCAAATGGTAATACAGATGAAAAAGTAATTACAGCATAAGCACCCACAACAGCTGCAATTGGCTCAACGATTGCCGAAGCTTGCCCATAAGTGAACGCTTTCAAACGGGAAAAGCCTTCACGGCGCAAAGGGACAGATACCGCAGCACCTTCCGGGAAATTTTGCAAGCCAATTCCTAATGCCAAAGCAATTGCTCCGGCCATTGAAGCACCGGGCATATCAGTTGCCAATGCTCCAAAAGCTACCCCGATTGCAAGTCCTTCAGGAATATTATGTAATGTGATAGCAAGGACAAGCAATATGCTCCTATGCCACGAAGTTTTGATACCCTCAGCTTCAGTTCGTGGCAAACCTAAGTGCAAGTGGGGCAATATTCTATCAATTAAGAAGAGTGCAAGCCCTCCGCTTAAAAAGCCTGCCACAGCTTGAACCCAAGGAATCATTCCCATTGCTTCCGCCATTTCGATTGCGGGATTGAGCAATGACCAAAATGATGCAGCTATCATTACTCCGGCTGCAAAACCCAGCATAGCATTCAGTACGCGTTTATTTATGCTTTTAAAAAAGAATACAGTTGCTGCTCCCAATGCAGTTATGCTCCAAGTGAAAAGTGAAGCATACAATGCCAACAACACTACGTCTTGACGATTTGCCCATTCTAACATATTTTTTAACCGATTTTTTTTCGTAACGTAATACAAATCTTTCAAATGACAAAATGCTCAAATCAAAAATTCAGAATTTCATCTAATAAAATTTCAGTTTTTTGCAAAAATTCATCAAATGACTGAGGATTATGTCTATTGAGGTAAAAAATCAACATTCCGACAACCATGTTTTTTGTGATTTCAGCCTTCAACCGAGCTTGTTGCTTGCTCAAAGCACTCTGCTCAACGAGATACTTCCACTCATCGCGACTTAATTTATCTAAAAACGAGTATATCATCTCGAATGTTGATTTTTTATTACCCACATCATTAGCACGTTCCAAAAAGAACAATTCAAAAATTCCCGGATATTGAACAAAATAGAACATGTAATATTTGACAATAGCGCGAAGTTTATCTTTTCCTTGTGCTTGAGTTTTGGTTCTTTCTTCGATAAATTCCCGACACTCCGTTTGGAAATCTTCGACGCATATAAATATCAACTCCTTAACATCATCAAAATAATTGTACAGCGTTCCAAACGAGTAGCCGGCTCTTTCGGCAATATTACGCACACTGATACTTTTAAGACCTTCGCCTTTCAGTAACTCTTTGGTAGCATTGATGAAATACATCTTCATTCTTTGCTCTTGAATTTCCTTCTTGTCCATCTTAACATCTTTAAATATTATTTACAATATAAATATTACAACAACGCAAAAATAATGAACATTGTTCAATTATGCAAATATTTATTATAATTAAAAAAAAATCAACCACTATAAAATGGTTGACTTTAATATGCAAAGAAAATTTTTCTTAGAAATATAATATTGCTGCTAAAAGTACACGAATGTTCATAACATCGTGAGTGTTTTCGATAACACCCTTTGAAGTAGCTCTTGTTCCATAAGCTGCTTGTGTCATTTCCACTTCAGTCGAGAACTGAGTCATTCCTGTGCGATATGAAAGCCTTGGCGAAATACGGAGAACGTTGTTAATGTTTGCACCACGCGCATAAACAGTACCTCGGATATTTTCATCGGCACCAAGATTTTGTGTATACCCACCCAAAAATCCGATTTTCCAAACTTTGCCGTATTCCATATCAATAAAGCCGGAGAAAGTATTTAATGGAGTGTATTCCCACATGCCGGTTTCTTCGTCAATCGCTGTTATAGCATAGCCTCCAAGCATCGTTAATGCCGATGTGTTTTGTCCGTATAAGCCTTGCAAAGTAACAAAGAAATCCTCGACATAATATTTAATAGCACCGTTGAAAGTCATTGCATTAACTTTGTTCTCGTCAATATGATTCTTTTCGGTTAACAATCTTGGTCTGATGGATTTGTAATTTGCATTGACGGCAAAAAGCATACTTCCGGTATTATATTTCAAACCAAGATTCAGAACAGGAAGAACTGCGTTTCGCAAATAAGTTGATGTTTCGCCGTCAGGACCTTTCGATGCAAAATCGCGTTCTGAATAGGCAGCCACGTTCACATGAAATTTATCTACTTTTATTGTATAGCGGATTTGCGGATTGCGAGAAAATGGCTGAAAAGGTGTGCCGGTATTGAACGATATTGATTTGGCAAAGGCTTCGTCAATAAAAAGTGGCGCCCAATATTGCCCAATTAGTAATTCTGATGTACCCCAATCCAAATTCACAAAAGCATGGCGCAATCTAAAACCGTTAATATCGGGATTCGTATGACCAAAAAATGCCCCTTCAATCATACCTGTGGTTTTCGCACCCAAAAAGTCAGGTGCTGTGATTTTGCCGGTAATTCGCGTTTGAATTGATAGCATATTGAAATTCATTGTCTCGTTGACATCGCCACCTTCAACTTGCTTTTCGTCTAAAGGAAATAATAGGAAATGTCCTTCGCGAGCAGCTTCGTTTTGGCGAGTATCAAACATCGCATCGGTTTTGACAAAACCGTTAAATTTGATTCCCCAATCTTGAGCACTCAAGATATAAGGAAAAATAATCAATAATAGTACAGTAAATTTTTTCATCTAACCCTCTGTTAAAAAGTATTTCAACAATTATTACTAAAGTTCTAAAGTAAATAAAAACAATTTATTTGTTCAATTTATAATCAATTAAAGTGCCTTGTCTTTTCAAAGCTTGCTTATCCCATTCCTTGACAACAGTTTCCAAAAGCTTGATTTTATCCTTTTTCAATGCGTCTATATCGAGTCCGATGTATTTTTGAGCCAATTCTTTAGTTGAAATATCAGGCATTGGGATAGGAAGTTGGACACCTAATTTTACAAGAACAAGAGCGTTTTGTGCACGTGCTTGTTCTGCTTTTTGGATTGAAGTACCAAGCACTCTCAGAGCCTCAACAGGTGAATGGAATCCAACACCATTAGCAGCAGCAACCCAATCCCATCTCCATTGAGCGTGTCTAATAAGTTTGAGTACAGGCGCCATCTGAGTTTCAGTCGCTCCTGCATCCCATGCTGCTTTAGCTTCGATATGTGCAGCAGCAAGGGATTTCTCAGCCAAACGACGAAGTTCCAATACTTTATCTTGGCGCGAGGTCACATCTTTAATCAATTGTGCTTCGCTTTCGCGGTGGCAAACTTGGCATGAAGCGGCAACGTTTCTGAGTGGACTACTTAAGTGGTGGTCAGTAAACTTAACGCCACCTTCCATTTTGTACGGCATATGGCAATCCGAGCACGACACTCCTCTTTCGGCATGAACACCGGTCATGAATAATTCGTAATCAGGGTGTTGTGCTTTGAGCATTGGGGCGCGACTCAGTTTATGAGTCCAATCGCTAAATTCGATTTCGTCAAAATAAGCTTCCATATCGTCAGCCGAGAAACCTTTGTCCCATGGGAAAGTCAAATAATTACCGGGCTTTTTAAAATAATATTCGACATGGCATTGAGCGCAAACAAGCGAACGCATATCTTGATGCGAAAATTCCTTAATATCATTTCCTTGACGTTCGAATGCTTCAATCAAAGCGGGTCTTGTAATTCGCAAACTCATGGTTTTCGGGTCGTGACAATCTTGGCATCCAATCGGATTGACAAATTCTTGCCCAACTTTGACCCATTTGTTATCATAATATTCTTTGACTCCGATTTCAGCCATTACTCTCGGAACGTCAGTACTTTTGCATGTCCAACATGTCGAGGGCAAAGGAGCATCTTCAGCCCCACCTGTACGCAAAGTCTTGCGTATATTATTGATAGCATTGGCATGACCTTGCCCTTGGTTATAGTCCTTTGAAAAGGCATACCCTGCCCATAGAATAACAAGTTCGGGGAATTCTTCGAGATAATCAATTTTTGATGAACCACCGTGCGCACTTCTGAAGTTTGTGTCCAAAGTTCCGCGGTAGCTTTCCCATTGACGTGGGAAGTTCTCGCCCCAAACCTCATTACGAGGTTCGTATTCGGGTAATTCGTTGATAATTTGGAATCGTGCTACTTTTTCTGCACGACGTTCCATGATTTGAGCAGTAAAAATTCCTACAAGGAATACGACAATAACTGTGGCACCAAATAATGCCCAATTGACCCAATGTTTTCTTTTTGGTTGTTCTGACATTTTTAATCCTTAATATTATTTAACTTGCAATTTTTTTAGCCATTCGGGAATGGCGTTGTTTTGGTTCGGAATCTTTGCGTAAGGTGTAGCAGTTTGGCTGTTAATTCTCCCGTGCGGAATTTCTCTGTGGCAATCCCAACAAAGCCTGTCTCCGCCATGGCTGAAACTACGTTCTGAAAAAATTCCTGCAGTAACAGAATTAATTTGGTGGTCGTGGCAACGCTTGCAATTCTCTTGAACGACTGCGATGCCGGCTTCTTTGATAGCGATTATTTCGGGTTCGGTACGCGTTGTGAACACATAGGCGTGTCTTGTGCCATCCTTTGCCTTGAAATAATAGGTGTTGAAAATATTATCGTGTGGCACATGGCAATCATTGCATGTAACTTTGCCACCATGGCTGCCCTTCATCCACGTAGCATAATGCGGCGTCATTAAGTGGCAATTCACACAAGTCGCAGGGTCATCATACAAATATGAAGTAAAATTTGACAAATGGATTGCAGTTGCCCCGATTCCTACTAACACGCCAAAGGTAATAGCTACTGCCATTCGCCAATTATAGGGTGGGATAAGAGCCCTTATAATTTTATTTTTTTGCATATATCTTTTTTATAATCAGACACCAATATCTTTTATCAAATGTATGAAAAAATATTTAATGGGACAAATCATTTCTTTAGAGAATTAATTTTATTTACAGTTATATCGCGTAATTCTGCTAATGTCTGGTTGCTAAGCATTGTATATGTTTCATTTCGCAATTTCCCCCAAGATTCATGCACGGGACAAGGTTCGTCCACACTGCATCCGGGAAAACCAAGCACACAGTTGCGGAACAAGTCTAATCCGTCAATTGCCGATACAACGTCAATAAGACGGACAGAACCGGGGTCAATCTTGAGATAAAATCCTCCGCTGTTGCCCTTTTTAGAGCCAACAATCCCCGATGATGTAAGGGTTTGCAAAATTTTGGAAACAAACTCTTTTGGAGCATTGATTTTCTCTGATATTTCCAAAGCCGAAAAAAGAGTGTTCTTTGGGAATGCCGAAAGATATAAGACTGCTTGAAGCCCCAGCTCGCATTTTTTAGAGAAGATGACAGTCATTTTAATTTTCCTATTTAATATTATAACAAAAATAAAAAAAAATTTGCAAATAAGAAAATTTAGTCTTATTTTTGTATCAGAATTTTTTGTCTGATTAAGAAAAGATTACACAAATGATTAGAAAAGTAATAAAAATTGACGAAGACAAGTGCGACGGATGCGGACTTTGCATTCCGTCATGTCATGAAGGGGCGATTCAGATCATTGACGGCAAAGCAAAACTCGTCAAAGATTCGCTGTGCGACGGATTTGGAGCATGTATTGGTGAGTGTCCTTTGGGAGCAATCACTTTTGAAGAACGCGAAACCGAAGGATACAACGAAATTGAAGTGCTCGAAAGATTGCTCCAAGACCCGGATGCAGATATAAAAGCTCATTTGTTGCATCTATTCGATATGGGTGATTTAGACAATTTCAATATTGCCGTAAATTATCTCGAAGAAATCGGAATCAAGGTTAATATAATCAACAAAGGCGGAGGGCAAGATATGCCGACAGAAAAGAGTGGTGGTGGATGCCCGGGCAGTGCACCAAAAAAGATTTTCAAACCTTTGAATGTAATCGAAAACAAATCAAGCAATCAAAAGAAATCGGACACTAATTCCGAATTGGAACATTGGCCAGTGCAATTGCATTTAGTTAATCCCGGCTCAGATTTTTTGCAAGGCAAAACACTTATTCTTATGTCCACGTGTGCTCCTGTTGCTTATGGCAATATACAGCAAGATTACATTAAAAATAATGCTGTCGTTCTTGCGTGTCCTAAATTAGACTATACCGAGCCTTATCAGAACAAATTAGCTCAAATAATTGCGACGGCTAATCTCGAAAAAATCATCGTGCTTCGAATGGAAGTGCCATGTTGCTCAGGACTTACAGACATTTTGAGAAAAGCATACAATTCAACCGGGCTACTTTTACCAATCGAAGAACATACAATTGGAATCAATGGCAGCAGTGCCAAAATAAAATCTATTAATTAATAAGAGGTAAGAAAAATGGAAAACAATTCAGAACAAAAAGCATTAGTATTCCCATTCGCAGATATGGTGGACTACAACGAAGGCTCAATAGTGAGCAAAATTATCAAGCATTTTGACGATTTAAAAGTAACTCTTTTCGCATTTGATGCAGACCAATACATCAGCGAGCACTCAGCACCCTACGAAGCATTTTTCTATGTTATCGAAGGTAAAGTTGATTTCACGGTTTCCGGCGATGTTAATCATCTCAAAACGGGTGATATGCTTATTATCCCGTCAAAAGCACCGCATTCGTTGAAGACTTTGGAAAAATCCAAAGCATTGTTGTTAATGAAAAGGTCAAATTAATTAAGGAATAAACATGTTTTGCTATCAATGTGAACAAAATGTTCGATTCAGATGCTTAGACCAAATGGGCGTGTGCGGCAAAGATGATTTGACTTCTAAGTTGCAAGATATTTTGCAATATGCCACTCAGGGCTTGTCATATTACACACACATACTCAACCAAAATAATATCAGTACCGAAAAATATGATAAATATGTCATAGAAGCTTTATTTGCTACTATGACAAATGTCAATTTCGATGCACTGAGAATCAAAGATATGGTGGTTGAAGTTTGCAAGGCTCGCGATGAAGCCAAAAACATCGCACTCAAAGCTAATATAGCCGAAGAAGCAATTCTGCCAGATTACGCCACTTTCAATTTTGTTGATGATTATCAATTTATTCAAGAAGCTTGGTACAAAACTTCAATTCCTGCAAAACAAGCACAATTCGGCAAAACTATTACAGGATTGCAAGAATTAGTGATTTACGGATTGAAAGGTGTTGCAGCGTATTTAGACCATGCTCTATTGTTGGGATTCAAAGATGAAGAAGTCTATAAATTCTTCCACGAATCACTTTCCACAGTAAGCATCTCCGACGACCCATCTGTTTTGCTCAAAATGTCAATGGATGTCGGGCGACAAAATCTAAAGGTCATGGAATTACTCGATAAAGCCCATACAAGTAAATTTGGCAATCCTGAGCCATCGAAAGTGAGAATTACACCTATCAAAGGAAAAGCGATTTTAGTTTCGGGGCATGATTTGAACGATTTGTACAATTTGCTCCAACAAACCGAAGGCTTAGGAATCAACATTTACACTCACGGTGAAATGCTCCCTGCGCATGGATACCCCGAATTACGAAAATTCAAACACCTCGCCGGTAATTACGGTGGAGCTTGGCAAGAGCAACAAATGGAATTTGACAATTTCCCCGGTGCGATTCTTATGACCACAAATTGCATCCAATTCCCATTACACACTTATGCAGAGCGTCTATTTACGACAGGTTTGGTCGCTTGGCAAGGAATTAAGCACATTTCCAACGGAGATTATTCGGATTTAATTCAAGTTGCACTCGAAGCACCGGGATTCCAAGAAGATTCGGCTGAAAAATTCATCTTTACAGGATTCGGGCATAATGCGGTATTGAGCAATGCCGATGTAATTGTCGAAAAAGTGAAATCAGGCGAAATTAGCAGATTCTTTTTGATTGGCGGATGTGACGGAGCGCGGGTAGGTCGCAATTATTACACAGATTTCGCTCAATCTGTGCCCAAAGACAGCATTATATTGACACTTGCATGTGGCAAATATCGCTTTACCAAACTTGAATTTGGCGAAGTAGCAGGATTGCCACGTTTGATGGATGTCGGTCAATGCAACGATGCATATTCCGCAATCAAAATCGCAACAGCCTTGGCTGATGCACTTGATACAGATATAAACTCGATGCCGCTATCATTTATTTTATCATGGTACGAGCAAAAAGCTGTCGCAATCCTACTGACTTTGTTATCATTAGGAATCAAGAACATTCGTTTGGGTCCGACTTTGCCTCAATTTATTGAGCCTGAAGTATTGGAATTTTTAGTTCGGAACTTTAATATTCAACCAATAACTACGGCAGAACAAGACCTTCAAGAAATATTGGGCTAAACTCCCGCCCAATATACCTAAAACTGCGACTCATAGATTAATGGGTCGCAGTTTTTTTTTGTGGGTAAAATCTCACCCAGACCCTCTCCGAAGGAGTAGGAGTAAGAATTGATGTTTCCCGTCTGCCACGAGGAGTGTATAATGTTAGTATCGGGAATAGTAAACAGATGTTTGTGAAAGTCTGAACTATGATTAATATGATTTTTATATTTTATTTATTGTATTCATCCTATTAATCAAAGCTCAGACCTTTATATTATTATCAATTAAAATTCGAATAATTCAATTGTAAGCTCTGATGCTGTTTTCTCGAGTGTTTTTTGAAGTTCAATTAGTATATCTTGAATTTCATAATAATAACCTAATTCTAAATAATATTCCGAAATAGAAATATTGCCGGCTTCCAATGATTTTCGTAGTAATAATGCATTATTTGATGTCCCGAGAATTTCTTTATATTCGGTTATGGCTTTTTGGGTTGAGATTAATTTGTCAAATAATCGTTGTTTATGCAATTTCAACTCGTTTTGATAGGAATTGATTTTGAGGTTGACCAATTGCATCTCACTCTCGGCTTTGGAAACTTTGTGCATGTTCTCAAAAAGTGGAATTGACAATCCGAAATGTAGTCCTGAAAACCTTGTCCCCAGCTCATTGTCTTGGCGGTATCCGATTTCAAATCCGGGTAACCACTGATGATTTGCAAGTTTCAGCTTCGATTCGGACAAATCATTCTCTGTCTGGAGGCTTTTAAGCCCGATGCTTTTTTGATAAATTCGCTGATATAAATCGTTGAAAGTGGCAGGTATTGATACTTCCTCCAAACTTAATTTTGTTAATTCCATAGCTTGACCGCCGTTGAGTTCGGTAATTGAATTTTGCAAATATGATATATTGGATTCACTCATGCTAAGAGAATTTTTGAGCTTCAGCATTTCCGTTCGTGATTTATTATAATCTGTAATACCGATGTCTCCTGCTTCATAACGTTTATTGGCGATTTCTACCATAATTTGAGCAGTTAAAAACCTTTCTTGAAGTTGCTCATGTCTATTTAGCAAAAATATATATTCTAATAGTGTATTTTTAGCTTTGAGAGCAATTTCTTGCCGATAGGATTCAATTTCGAATTTACCTACAGCTTCTCTTTTGCGTGCTATATCTCCTTTGATAAAGTAGGTGGACGGGAAATCAAATTTTTGCCCGATTATCAACTCTGTTCTATTCAAATCAGTATCGGCACTATTCATCAAGTAAGTGTATGATATACTGGGATTTGGAGGCAGATTGTTTGTTTTATATTCCAGATTAATTGTATTTACATATTCGATTTTTGCTTTAAGCAACTTATTATTCGATAAAATCACTCTGACAGCATCATCAATGTTTTGAGCTGATGCAGCATTCGCTGATATTACAATTGCGATAATATATATTATGTTTTTCATCATCTCGCTCCAAATATTTTTTTATAACCAAACTTCTTAAAAACAGCATAAAATGCTGCCGGGATAACTATTAGGTTAAGAAAAGTAGAACTTAACAGCCCGCCAAGTATAACTTCAGCCATTGGACTTTGAATCTCGTTACCTGGTTTATCTCCGGCAATCACTAACGGAATCAGTGCCAATGCAGCGGATAGTGCGGTCATCAAAATTGGGTTAAGTCTATCCATTGAGCCAATTATTATTGATTCTTTCAATTCATTGCCGTCATTGATAAGCTTTTTATATCTGGAAACAAGCAAAATTCCGTTCCGTGTCGCAATACCAAATAGTGTTATAAATCCAATTATTGTAGGAATAGAAATCGTTCCGGAGGTAACCCAAACTGTAGCAATACCACCTATCAATGATAGGGGCAGATTGATAAGAATTATTGCTGCCAAAATAAAGCTGCGAAATTCTTGATAAAGTATGAAAAATACAATGATAATAGCCAAGATTGAAGCAGAAAATAAAACACGCGAAGCTTGCTCTTCAACCTCGAATTGACCGCCATATTCGACGTAATAATTTTCAGGTAAGGGAACTTTGTCAATTTCGCTTTTAATTTCTTCAATTAAACTTTTCAAATCACGCTCGAAAGCATTTGCCGAAATTACTATACGTCTTTTGACATTTTCTCGGTTAATGCTATTTACGCTTTTAGCCGTTATAACTTGAGCCACTTCGGAGAGCATGACCTTATTCCCGGAATCGGTATCTATATAGATTGATTTGATAGCTTCGATATTATTACGATTTGATTCGTCAATTCTGAGTAATATATCAAAAGTCCTGTCCGATTCTATTACTTGCCCGACTTTACTTCCGGCAATAAAATCGTTTACCAGCTTATGGAAATCACTCATGGTGATGCCATAAGCTTGCAACTTATCTCTTTCTGCTTTGATAAGTAACTGTGGTACATTTACTAATTGCTCTACACTCAAATCCACCACACCATCTATGTTTACAACCCGACTTCGAATGACATTAGCCAAACGATATATTCTGTCCAAGTCGGTGCCGTATAATTTGATGGCGATTGACGTCTTGGAGCCTGATATTATATGGTCAATTTTGTGGCTTATTGGTTGCCCTATATGATAAATCACCCCATTAATTGAGGAAAGTTTATTTCTGACATCTTTCAGAAATTCGTTCCGAGTACGCTCATCAACTAAAAAGGGGACTTCGATTTCGGATATACTCGAGCCGAAAGAATGTTCTGAAAGCTCAGCGCGTCCTGTTTTTCGGGTCACCGAAACGACTTCAGGGATTGTCATTAGCAACTTTTCAGCTTGTCGAGCAATATCGGTGGATTGCTCGAGAGATGTCCCGGGCAAAGTAGCTAAATTAATTGTCAGTGAGCCTTCGTTAAACGGTGGCAAGAAATTCCGACCAAGATAGAAATTGATTATCAGTGTAATCAGGAATAAAAGGGCAGACACTGAAAGTATAATTTTATATTTAGGCAAAATAAATCTTACAATTTTCTCGTAAATACCTGTGAGATAACGAACTAAAGCACTTCCGTTAATGTTTGAGGAAAGCGTCTTTGGGTTTGTCAACAAATAGCTGCATAATACAGGTGTGATAGTTATAGAGACCACCAATGAGGCGAATAGAGCGACAATAAATGAAATACCAAGTGGTTGGAGCATTCTGCCTTCCATTCCTGTGAGGAAGAAAAGAGGAATAAAAGTAACGATAATTATCAGTGTGGCATTAATAATAGATGCGCGTATTTCTTTCGATGCTTCATAGACAACTTTAAGTGACTTTTGCTTCTCGTGTTCGGGCTTTACTGCATTTTCCTTAAGGCGTTTGAACACGTTTTCGACATCAATAATTGCATCATCAACGAGCGAACCGATAGCTATTGCCATACCGCCGAGACTCATCGTATTTATGGTCAGACCAAGCATTTGCAAAACAATAATGGAAGTGAACAAGGACAATGGGATGGCTAACAATGAAATGAAAGTTGTCCTGACGGACAATAAGAATATGAAAAGAATTACGATAACGAAAATCCCGCCTTCGATAAGCGCTCGGGTTACGTTCGATATTGCAATATTTATGAAATCGGCTTGGTTGAATACCTCGGTATGGAATTGAACATTTCCGGGCAATACAGTTTTGATTTCATCAAGAGTCTGAATCACTTTTTCTGTTAATTTTATTGTATTTCCCTTTGGTTGTTTGGTCAAAGTAAACACTACAGACTCTTGAGTGTTATACGATGCATCATTAATTTTTTGGTGTGCATCAATTTTGATTTCGGCGACATCGGAAATTTTAACGGGCAATCCGTTGACACTTTTTACAAGGATATTTCCCAGTTCATTGATATCATTCGTTCTGCCAATCCCACGTATAACATATTCATTGCCGTATTGGCTGAAGAATCCTCCTGCAGAATTAATATTCATTTCATTGCAAGCATTTTGGAGTTCGTTCATGCTGACGTCATAGTAACGCATTTTTTCAGGGTCAGCTGCAATCAAATAATGTTTAGAATCTCCACCCATAACTGTGACGTAAGCCACGCCTCCAAGCGATAGCAATCTGGGTTTGACCTGCCAATCGGCATAAGTCTTCAAATCTATTGCTGGCAAGCTATCCGAGGTCATCGCGAAAATCATGATTTCGCCCAAAAGCGAAGTCTGTGGCGCAAGTATTGGTGTACTCACTCCCGGCGGAAGAGAGTTTAATAACGTAGAAAGCCTTTCATTGACTGTTTGCCGAGCACGGAAAATATCCGTCCCCCAATCAAATTCAATCCATACAATAGAAAAGCCCAGAGTCGAATTTGAGCGAACCCGTCTAACTTCGGGCGCACCGTTCATAGCTGATTCTATTACAAAAGTGACACTACGTTCGACTTCTTCCGGCGCCATTCCATGTGCGTCAGTCATGATAACGACTGTTGGCGCATTCAAATCCGGGAATATATCTACTTCCATATCACGGCTGATGAATGCCCCGACCGTAATAATAATGAAGCCCAGAACAAGCACGAAAATTCGGTTTTCGAGCGAAAATTTAAGAATTTGGTTTACCATTTTTTGCTCCCTTAGTGAGTATGCCCGTGAGCAGGCATTTCTGATGTTTTGGAAGCTAAGACAATTCTGTAAGTACCAATAATGACAATTCGCTCGTTTTCTTCCAGTCCGCCTGTTATCAAGTAACTTTTGCCGTCGTATCCACCGACCTGAACTTCGCGTCTTTCATATAATTCGCCCGATTTTTGGACAAATACGTAGAAATATCCCAAATCTTCCCAAATTGCAGTATGAGGCACCGTAAGAGATTTATCGGCTTTGCCACCATACAAAAACACCTCTACAGGCATCCCGGGTAAAAAATTATAAGCATTATTGACTTCGAAATACACTGTAATAAAGTTCAAATTACCGGATTTCGAGGGACTGACTGAAAGCAATTTACCGTTCAATTCTGATAGTGGCACTTTATATTCGCCAAAATCAATTAATGCATCATTAATCGGCTGCAATTTAAGATAATCCTTTTGCAAAATTTCAACTTCGACAATCATTCTCTCGATGTTTATGATTTTTGCTAAATTTTGCCCGGGAGATACGTAATTACCGTTAGATACGAAAAGTTCCTTTATCATACCTGAGGAAGGCGAATTAATGATTGTACCGGATTTGGGAGTATAATTATTATAACTCGTAAACTTTGCTTCGGCAATATCGTATTCAGATTTGATTCTTGTAAACTCCTTATCGGAAACGATTTTGTCCACAAGCAGTTTCTTAGCCCTATCCAACTCATCTTTAGATTTTTCATATTGTGATTTAGCCTGATAATAACGAACATCTGTGTTATCGTCCTCAAAGCCGGAAGGTGCAATAATAAACAATCCTTGATTGTCAGAAATTTGTTTGCCGGAAGTTATGGATTCGCCCAAAAATCTGACTATTCCTCCCACCCTTGCAGTTATTATGGTTTCTTTTTCAGTTTTTGTGGCAAATTTTCCAATAGCTTTTTTGGAATTTCTAAACTCAGTGAAAGTAACTAAATCCGTTACTACTCCGAGACTCCAAGCATCTTCTTTCGTAAATCCGATGTATCCTTCGTCAACAATATCGAGAGCGTGTTCAGCTTCATGTTCGTCGGCGAAAATTTGAATTTCAGATATTCTTAGAGTATCTCGAAATTCATCAGTACCGATAATCATTTCGAGCGAAATCATACCCGGATTTGCAAATTTTACAGAGAGAGTATAAATGCCCTTTCTATCGACTTTGGCAAATGATACTCTATGGCTCTCGATTCCGATGATATTGAATAATAAGGGGGTGTCTGTTACAGGTTCACAAGAAGGTAATTTGTTAAAATGGAGGATAAATTCTGTTTCCTCACCTGCGACGGGATTTGCAATTTCGGCATACAATTCATAATGATTGCCAAAAACAGAATATTTGTGGGCTATATCACCATGTCCATGCCCGTGCTCATCTCCATGGTCATGTTCTAAGTCAAGTTTGTCTTTGCTGCATGAAATAACAAAAACAGCTAAAAGCAGAATAACTAATCTATTATACATAGGAATTTCCTGATTAAAGTTTATAAATCAAAATAAAAAAAATGCGATTTTGAGTAAAGAATTTAATCAGGCTTTTGGAGGAGCTCTGTCGGCAATGTTTAGTGTTCCGTCGGAGTTAGATAAGGCAAATACCAATGCTAAGTATGACAAGAACTTAGTTTGGTAGTCAATTTCTATATAAGTATGATTGGCAGGGCAAGGCAATTCGATAGTGCAATCTGTTCCGATTTTCAAACAAATCGGACTTCTAAATTGAGTATTGTGGGTTTGGCTGAAATGTTCATGGTCAAATAGCCCAAAATGGAAATGAGAATCATGGTCAACATCGTCAATAAACTTTGTTGAAATTGTTCCCGAATCTTGCAAATGGTCATGCGGAATCAAATCGTGTGCAAAGTTGAATGCATACGACAAAAAAATCAGAACTATTTGTATTTTAGCTAATAAAACCATATTTTATATTACCTGATACGAATATAATATAAAAATGTTATACAAACATCATATAAAGTCGAAAAAAACATTGTCAATAGATTTGGACCGCGGGCTTTTTTTCCCTTATGCCGTAGCTATTGCATCAAGCTCTAATTTTAATCCAAAGTGAAGCTCTTTTACGGGGACGACTGTCCGAGCTGGTTTATGGTCGCCCAATTTGGAGGCATAGATGCGGTTGAATTCATCCCAATCGCTTATATTGGTGATATATACTGTTACTTTGAGTAGTTTCGATAAGCTACTTTTTGCTTCATTCAATATAAGTTCCAAATTTGCGAGAACTTGTTCGGCTTGCGCTGCAAAATCTTTATCGCTCAATTTAGTGCCGCCAAAGGGGTCAATTGCTAAAATGCCCGAAACATAGACTAAGCCACCTGAGATAATTGCGGGGCTGTAATGTCCTGCCGGAGCTAATGCTCCCGGAATTGAGATTGTCTTCATAATAAGCTAAATCCGTATATTCAAAATTCAAATATACGGATTCGGCTATTAATAATCGTCAAACTTGCATCGTTTTCCAGCGACCTTTTTTGAATATCCAAAGGGTGAACAATCCTACGGAGGTTTCTGAGACAAAAACTGCCCAAAATACACCTGATTGTTGCAAATCCAAATGAATCGCCAAATAATATGCAAGCGGAATCTGAATCAACCAAAAGAATACTATATTTATATATGTCGGAGTCCGTGTATCCCCTGCACCGTTGAATGCTTGCACTGTGACCATCCACCATCCGTAAACAAAGAATGAGAATGACAATATTTGCAACCATTCAGAGCCAATTGCAATTACTTTTGCGTCTTCAGTGAAAATGTTCATCAGCTCTTCATTGAAGGCAAAAAATATAACCGAAACCAAAATCAAAAAAGCCATATTGTAAAAGCCGGCTCTCCAAACGGCTTGCTCTGCTCTTTCGGGGCTTCCTGCTCCAAGATTCTGCCCGACTAATGTTGCTGCGGCATTTGATAGCCCCCATGCAGGCATCATCATGAACATCATTATACGTATAGCGATTGTAGCACCGGCGACTGCTTCGCTCCCAACGTCGGAAAGAATCCGCATCAAAAACACCCAAGCTGACATTGCAACCAACATTTGTCCAATACCTCCGATTGAGGTCTTCAAGATGTTAAGCATTACTTTCACATCAAGTCGTAGATGCGAGACTAAGACCTTGATATGCTTTCCACCTTGGAAAAGTACAAAAAGCTGTACCAATACAGCTGTCCCTCGCCCAATATTTGTTGCCATTGCAGCGCCTTCGATACCATAAGCCGGGATTGGTCCCCATCCGAAAATCAGAAGCGGGTCTAAAATCAAATTGATTCCATTTGAAATCCATAGCACTCGCATTGCAATTGCAGCGTCTCCTGCACCTCTGAAAATAGCATTAATTATGAACAGCAGCATAATCACTGCATTGCCGCCGAGCATCCATTGCGTGTAGCGATAGCCATGCTCAAGAGCCCAGGTATCTGCACCCATCAATGTCAGCAAGTCTTTCGCAAAGAAAATCCCGGCTACCATAAATGGTAATGATGCAACAAGTCCTACTATGATTGATTGCACTGCTGCTTTGCTTGCTCCAATCTCATTTTTTTCACCAATTCGTCGGGCTACTATTGCAGTTACAGCCATCGAAAGTCCCATTGCGATTGAATAGAGGAAGAATAGGTAGGTTTCTGTCAATCCTACTGTTGCTACCGCTGATGGATTAATCATACCTACAAAGAAAATGTCCACGACGGCAAAAGTAGATTCCATCACCAATTCTAATATCATCGGCACTGACAATAAGAAAATTGCTTTCTTGATGGTTATCTGTGTATAATCGGCTTCAGTTCCTCTGATAGCGTCTTTGAGTTGTTGCCAAATCGAATCATTCGGTTTTGACATTTTCTCATCTATGTTTAAATGCTCAGTATTATTTTCCTTCATACGCACGTTTTATTGTTTCAATATCAAATTTACCCATTGTTTGCAAAACGGCATTCACGGTTATTTTTTCTTATGATTGCGGAAGTAGATACAAATAAAATAAGGGCTTGATAATCAAGCCCTTGATAAATACATTAGCAACTATTTATTTAAGAACTAAATCTCGTTTTTTTAATGGGTCAAATACTAATTTTGAATCAAATTTTTCTCCGGTTGGAGTCATTGATACGTTTTTACCCAAATTAATCAAGTCGGGACGATGCGCCTTTTGAATTTTTTCCTGGATTGTCATCAATCCTTGAATCACGGCTTCAGGTCTTGGCGGACATCCCGAGATATAAACATCAACCGGTAAGAATTGGTCGATACCTTGAACTACTGAATAGCTTCTGAACATACCGCCTGTGCTGGCACATACGCCCATAGACATTACCCATTTTGGGTCAGGCATCTGGTCGTAAATTTTACGAACCACCCAAGCCATTTTGTAAGTAACAGTGCCTGCTACGAGCAGAATATCGGATTGTCTCGGAGTCATACGGAAAACTTCAGAACCAAAACGCGCCACGTCGAAACGAGCAGCTGCGAATGCCATCATCTCGATACCGCAACACGAAATTCCAAGCGGCATGGGCCATGCCGAATTTTTTTGAGCCCATTTTGCGATTGCCTCAACCGATGTGGTGAGAAATCCATCTTTCGATAATATATTTTCTAATCCCATTCGAATCCTCCTTTTTTCAATTCATAGAAATACCCTGCGAAGAGAATTACTATGAACACTAACATTGCCCAAAAAGCCGTAAAGCCGATTTCTTTCAATTGTACTGCCCATGGATACATGAACACTACTTCGATATCGAATATCAAAAAGCTTACAGCTACCATGTAAAACTTAATTGTGAAGCGATTTCTTGCTGTACCGCGAGGCACCATCCCCGATTCGTACGTGGATTTCTTCACTTCTGTTGAACGCCTTGCGCCGAGATATTCAGAGCCAAACAAAAAGGCTAGCCCGACAATGCCGCCCAACACTATCATTATGAACACCGGTAAATAATCAACTAACATTTTATTCAAATTCCTTAAATTTCGAACTTTACGAAGTTCAAATTTAGCTTATTCATTCCAAATAAACAAAAAAATTTATAAAACGATAACAAAAATTAGCAAACGGAACACGCCCTAAGCTAATCATGAAGGAACATAACAGTGTTCTGTCCAAAATATTTAATATTAAGTAGGGACACGGCGCGCCGTGTCCCTACTGGTGTTTTTTTCGTCAGGTGTTACAACTGATGGGAGGAAAATTCCAATTTACTTAATCATTATCGGCATTGTACGAGTATCATTATGGTCTGTGAGTACGAGATAGTAGTAACCCGGACGAATTCCGTCGGTCTCTAATTCGAGAATTGCATGTCCGTTTGATGGTTGATATGTAATGAAAGGTTCAATTTGCCTGATGCTTTGACCCAAATAATCAAAGATTTCTACTTTCATGTTGTCTATTGCAGCTCGTGTAGCGGTTAATTCTACTAGTGCTCTGTCTTTGAACGGATTTGGTCGTACTTTGTTCAAAAAGAAAGATGGAACGCTTTCAGTTACCGAAACTCCAAGTGGGTCATCAACTAAAAAACCACCACTTATGTTTAAATATGTTGTTCCATTGCTAAACTCATGTAATCCATAAAAATTTGTTAAAGGGTTAAATCCGTATTTATCGGGTTCAATCCTGAAATAATTATTGTTTTTGTCTATAATAAAATAGTGTTCCTTTTTATCGTAAGGCGGATAAATTGTTCTTTGAGATGGTAGATTACACCATTTTCTAAGTTTACTATCGATATATATATTAGTAATTTTATATAATGAGTCTTGAAGGAATATTATATCTTTGTCGAGTTCTACTTTTTCTATATTTTCTCCATCAAAATAAAAAAAACTTGAAATCTTAAGATTGTCAATAAACAAAAATAATTTATCCCCATATTTTCTTAAATTTTTGATTAAAGGTTGAGCATCAGGTAATAATTCTTCTTCAGCTAAGAAATTATTAATTATAGCATCTTTCACAAAAGGATAATGATACTCTTGGGATTCAATATCCAAATATGCTAAATCAGCTTGTACTGTACGAAAATAGATTTTATTATCTATGCCTATTAAATTAGTTTGAGGACTCTTCCCCTTGATACCAATTTCTTCGTCACTAAAAGGAGAAACTATTGTATCATATTTAATACCATCATATTTTATCAAATGTTGATTAGTACCTGAAATATAAATATCTCCGTTAGAGTGTTTATACAAACCAAAATTAAAATAACCTTTATATGGGGAATCAGGGATTTTCAATAATTTTGTATTTCTAGTAATATTTTCACCATCAAACATAAATATACCATCAAGTGTTAAAATCCAGAGTATGTTGTCGTTTTTGTGAACATGTTCAGCGTCAAACAATCTTAAATACGCAGGATTATCAATTCCCATTTCAATATTTGAATATTTAAGACATTTATTGTCAAAACAGATATTTAAATAATCATCATTATACTCCGATGAAATAAATAATAATGTATCGCCAACATTAATTGATCTGGTACTTGATTTGATAATATCAATGTCATTGAATTTGCTTGTAAACTTCAAACTTGGTGTTTGGCTTTGGGCGAATGCAGCATTCATCCAAACGAATAAAGCGATTAAAATGGTAAGTACGATTTTCATAGTAGTTCCTTAATATTATTAAACGACACAAGGCAGTCGAAATAATATTTCACTGCCTTATGCCTGTAAAAGTTATCATTCGCACATTGGGTAACAATCCGGTGCCATGCAATTGAACGCTGGTTGTTTATTACTACCCTCAACTCTTACACTCCAATCTCCATTTACAAATTCCCAGCAAATCTTGTAGTTTTCATAACAAAGTGCTTGTACATCGGTATCACAAGGTGTATATCTAATTCCCTCCAAAGTTTCAGTTCGAGTATAACAGCCGCCATTTGTTACAATCATATTATACGAGGCTGGTGGTGCTGGGTCACATGGTGGTAGTACAGGAGGTACTTCATAACATAATTTATGGGAACCCATAACAGCCCCGATAAGCAACTCCCAAGGAATTGCTGGTACACCCCAACCACTTGGAGTCATAGCCCAATCCAAACAATTAATACAATTTTCACCAATTACTAAAATATCTGAAAAATGTATTGCCGGTTTATTTCCAAATAGTGTTATTACTGTGCCACAGCACCAAGTGGCTTGTATTGAACAACCCTCGCAAACTTGTATTGTTACTGTTTCAGGACCATCATAATCCGGAGGGCATTGAGCGAATAATTCAATTTGAATCAAAAAGAATGCGATTAAAAATAATAATGTTTTCATTGTTTTACTCAATGATTTGTTAATAATTTTTTATTTTGAACATAAAACATAAAATAAAACGCGATACTAATTGAAAGGGGATTCTACTGCTCGCCACTCCCCGTGAGGCAAGAGTTCAACACGCTCTCAAATTGCACCTCGCTCTCTTCTTGGTAGGAGATGCTTTGCGTTTGTATATATAGTATAGATTTTTTGCTTTTTCGAGTACGGTTTTTCCTCTGTCAGCTGTTTATAAGAATTGAATAAGTACTTACAATAATCTTGTATGTTGTGCGTCGTTCCACGTATCCACGTATCCACGTATCCACGTATCCACTTCTGTGAACTAAATTAGAACTTTTATATTCAGAATCATTTATCATTTTAACACAATTGTTCATAGTGTATATAGTACCAATGCAAATCTAAATAGAGTTTTTGAGATTTCCAAATAAAAATTGAAATTTTTTTTACTTTCCTAAGATTTTCGCACAGAACGCTCTTCAGTCCTTGCTTTAGCACAAAAAATAAGAGCTGTTCTTGCGAATAGCCCTTATCAAATCAAATATTCGAAAGGAGTAAATATATCAAAATTATCGGACTAACAAACATAATGCTGTCAAATCTATCAAGCACACCACCGTGACCGGGAATTATATCTGAACTGTCCTTGACTTCTGCATCGCGTTTAAGTTGCGATTCTGCGAGGTCGCCAATTTGCCCTGCAGTCCCGACGATTATACCGAGCACAATTGCATGGATTGCCGGCAGTTCGGGCAAAAAGAATAGACTGAATGTATAAAATGATAAAACTGCGAATACTAATCCTGCAATTGCTCCTTCCCAAGTCTTTTTCGGGCTTACTCTCGCGAACAACTTGTTTTTGCCATAGGCTTTGCCAATGAAATATGCAGCTGAATCGCAAATCCAAATTGCAAAGAAAATGATAATGACAAAAATTCCCCAAGTGCTGTTTTCCAAAAATACCGGGTCATTAAGATAATTGCCGGACATCCCGAAAGTATCAAACATTTGAATGACTGAAGCAAATTCTCGCAATAGAAGTAATGGACCCAAAAGGAATGTCATATACAATACACCGGCAACGGTTGTAGCCAAATTAACAATCGCTTGCTCGTTCCGCATATATAGTTGTATTAACATGGAGCCAACAAATAGGACGCTAAGTTGTGCAAACATTACAATTGCGAAATATCCTTTGTCGAAAAATAAATAAAAATTGAGCAGCATCGCTACGTTCATTACGAGTCCAAAATACTTTGCAGGGCGGGCGTTTTTCCTTTCAGCTAAAGTATAATATTCCCACAATGCCAACACCGAAAGCAAAATTACGACAGATGCAAAATACCATGAGCCCAAGTAAGTTACTACCAATGCAAATGGTATCCCGACAACGCCTACCAAGGTACGTTTGGATAGTTCGTTCAATTGTTCCGCCTTTTTTCTTAATTTTACCATTATTAATTTTGCAAAATAAGAATTTAATCTTTTTAAATGTTATGGCTGTAGATAAAAAAATGAATTTCGTAATAAAAATTTTCTGTGATTTTGATGGAACTGTGACTTTTAAGGACTTAGGAGATGAAATTTTCAAGCGTTTCGGCGAATTTGACGAATTGAGCAAAATGCTCAAAAGCGGCGAAATTGACATAAAGACTTATTGGTATCGCATCACAGAGACTTTGGACAATAAGCTGAATACGGAAATCATTGCCGATTTTGCCAAAGAATTTGAAATTGACCCCTATTTTGTAGATTTCGTGAATTTTTGCCAAGAACGCGGAATTGAACTAACTCTTGTTAGTGACGGTTTTCGCGAGTATATCGAGCCACTTCTTGAATTGGCAGGTCTTTCCGCTTTACCTTTATATGCCAATAAATTGAATTTTAGCGACAAAATTTCTCCGGAATTTTACGGAGCTGACGAATCCTGCAATTGCCTGAGCGCCTCGTGTAAACGGAACGTATTGCTGACTAATTCGCCGGAAGAAGCTATTATAGTTTATATTGGCGACGGTTATTCGGATTTTTGTGCTGCCGAGCATAGCGATATAATTTTTGCGAAGAAATTTCTTGCGCGATACTGCAACGACAACAAAGTGCCGCATTATCCATTCAAAAGTTTTTTCGATGTTCGAAATATTTTCGAGAATGTAATCTTGGCAAAAGTGAAAATGAAACAGCGCCGGGCTGCCATCGTTAAACGTAAACAAGCATTCGAGACTGAATAATTCTCGCAATCAGACGCTTTTGACGCTTTCGACAGATTTGTGATTTTTCAATTTATTGGTGAATTTCGTAAGCTGGTTAATGTCGTTGACCTCAATTTCGAGCAATAAGCCCGTTGTTGCTGCACGATTGACAATTCGTGACGAATCCATTATCCTCAGCTTGCATTGGTCGGCTTCGTCCACAACAATAGAAAGCAAATTAGAGTAGGATTCGCCAAAAATCCGCAATTTGACGACTTGATAAGATTCTCCACCTGTCCATTCGGCTTTTTTGAAATTACTTTGGTCAAGATTTTGCGTCTTCAGATATTGGCAATTTGCCGAATGAATCTTCAGTTCAGACCTTTTTGTAATGTATGCAATTACAGGCTCGCCTTTAATTGGATTGCAACATTTAGCCAAAATAGTTTCAATTCCGCTCATACCCTCAACACTGATTTTGGGCATCACGTCTTTTGTATTTGAAGTTCGCGACTTTTTCTCATTATCATCTTTCTTACGGAAAGCATCGGGATAAATCCTTTTGAGTGTGAACAATGAGCACTTCGCAGAGCCATTAGCTATTGCATAATAAAATTCATCGGGCGATTTGTAGCCGAGTTTGTTCAACCCACTTTTGAATTTATTTTCGTCGTCAAATCCCTTGAGCTTTTTCACATTCTTGGTTTTGAGCTTTTCCCAAGCTACTTTGCCCTCGAAAATGAAAACTTCCTGCTCGTTTTTCTTAAACCATCTCAAAATTTTGGAGCGGGCGCGGTTAGTTTTGACAATTTTGAGCCAATCACGCGAAGGTGAAGAATTTTTGGAGCTTATAATATCAATTACGTCGCCGGATTTTAGTTCCGTGTTCAGCTTAACAAACTTTCCGTTTACGCGTGCGCCCGTCGTTCTATAGCCCAAATCTGTATGAACCGAGAATGAATAATCCAAAGGAGTAGAGCCTTCGGGAAGTGAAAATATTTCGCCCTTTGGTGTGAGTACGTTGATGTAATCCCGCTTCATTTCCGATTTCAACTTGTCGAAAACTTCATAAGGATTATCGAAATATTCTTCATTTTCGAGGAATTCGCGCAATCTGACAATCCAACTATTTGTAGTTGTTTGAGCTCCTTGCTTGTAAGCCCAATGTGCCGACGAACCGTATTCGGCTTCTTGGTGCATATCTTCAGTACGTATTTGAATTTCGAACTTATCGCCATTGCGAGTCACTACAGTTGTCTGAATGGAGCGATAGCCGTTTGCTTTGGGGAATGAAATCCAATCACGAAAACGCCCGTCAATCGGAATCCAATTGCTATGCACCGCCCCAAGAGTCAAATAGCAATGCTCGACCGTATCAATAATCACGCGGAGAGCCAGCAAATCATAAATTTTATCGAGCGGAATTTTTTGCTTTTTCAATTTTCGATAAATACTGTAAGGTCTTTTAACACGGGCTTGAAATTTCGCCTTAATCGAATATTTTTCCAAAACCTTGTTCAAATCGTGCCGCATCGAATTCAATTTAGCGTTGAACACATTGCGTTTGGCTTCTATCATCTTTTCCAAATAATTGAAATCATCCGGGAACAGGTTGCGAAATGCAATATCTTCCATCTCGGTATAGAATTTTCGGATACCGAGTTGTTGTGCAATCGGAGAATATAGATAGAGAGCCTCTTCGGACAATTTCAAAATATCCTCGTGCTTTTCCTTATCGGCAAAATTCAAATTGCAAAGCCGTTCGGCAAGTTTGATGAAAATAATTTCCACTTCCTCTGTCAATTCGATGAAATGCTTCCGCAAGGATGCAATGTTTTTTGTAGTTTCGAGAAATTGAACCTTTCCGATACGGTGAAGAAGCTCAATATTTTCAGCAACTTTTTGCCCAAAATTTTCTGCAATCAGCTTTTTGGTCTTTGGGTCGCTCAAATCTGCATTGATAAGAAAAGCCGTAACCAAAGCCGTATCACCGAGCTTAAGTTGCTTCACTTCGTCGAAAACAGACTTCGAACGCACTAAATCGAGTGTAGGAATGAAACTTTTTGCGAAAGATTCTAATTTATTTTCAATATCGAGCGTCATAAGTCCTGTTAATATGTTTCTTTATAATCTCGAAATAAAGAGTTAAATATTTTTTTTGCTATTCGGAAAATCTTGCGTACATTTGTAGTTCTTTGATAGTAAATTACTCAGGAATGTATAGAAATGGCAAAGAAAGAGCAGAGAATAATAATCACGGTCGAATGTACCGAGGCAAAAGCGGCAGGAGTGCCGACTTCACGTTATTCTACAACGAAAAATAAGCAAAACACACCTTCAAGATTGGAAATCAAGAAATACAATCCATTCATGAAGAAACACACTTTGCACAAAGAAATAAAGTAAAGTAACAGCCGCCCCTCATAGTGCTTTTACTACGCATACGCCTAATAACAGGCTAAACTAATTCAATTTGAATTTTGTTTAGCCTTTTGTTGTTTGGGTGGGGGAAAAAATGCTTGAAGAACATCACCACGACTGTTTTTGTAGGGACTGCAACAGCGTTTTGACCAAAACATTGCCCACGGTTTCAACCGTGGGTTATGGATTTATGGGCTAAGCAATCTGCTCCCTGAGCTTGTCGAAGGGAGATGGAGTAAGGAAATCATAGCCCATGAATTTATTCGTGGGTAAGGGAACATGACAAAAACATAGCCCACGGTTTTAACCGTGGGAAGAATTGTCAACCTCGTAGATGAGGCTGTCTCATAAGGGCAGCCACTTTTGTTATTTTTGTGGAAAAAAAAGAGAAAATACTAGGTGTAAATCGGCGTCATAACAGCTGTAATCAACAATAAGTTAGCGATGCAATGAGACCAAAGTT
>Ga0208244_100483_pt1 | contig 38222 bp, 36 predicted proteins | sample SubbioCR12Aug_5A_FD_184828 | JGI IMG/M metagenome (GOLD analysis project Ga0208244, IMG submission 184828) | Serpentinite rock and fluid subsurface biosphere microbial communities from McLaughlin Reserve, California, USA - CR12Aug_5A (SPAdes) | ecosystem: Environmental > Terrestrial > Deep...
CGCTCCGCGCGGGCATGAGCACGGCCTACCGGAGTCCCTCCCTGGCCGAAGAGCGCGGCAAGGTCAGGTACTACATCACGGCCGTTCCACCTGCGCCCTTTCCGCCCACGCAGATGGTTCAAACAACTTATCTCTCCCAAGGCGGCCTGCAGCCGGAAAAAATCCGTACAGGGGAGTTGAGTTATCTGGGCGAGTTCCGCGGTCTCGGTCTGACCGTGGATGCACGCGCCTTCCACGAAAACGTCAGCCACATCATCGACAAGACCGGGAGGCCGGCCAATTTCCTCAACCGCTGGGGCGCGCTGGTGCGCGGATTCGAGTACCAACTGCGCTGGACCCCGACCCGCGACACCCTGTTGCTGCTCAACCACACGCGCACACGGATCACATCCGACGACGACCGGATCGCCGAGTCCTCGCCCAACCGCTCGACTACGCTGTTTCTTTCACAAACACTGCCTGGCGGATGGCAACTGAGCATGACGCATCACTGGATCGGCCAGATGCGCTGGCTGGGTTGGAGCAATCCATTGCCCTTGCACCGACGCCTTGACCTGCGCCTGGCCTATCCCTTCAGGAGCGGGCCATTCAAGGGTGAGGCGGCGATCGTCGCGCAGAACCTGACCGCGCCCTACAGCGAATTCCGCACCGACTATATTTTTGACCGGCGCACTTTCGCCACGCTGAGCCTGGAGTTCTAGGAGCCCTGCGCGTGCGCCGCCTTCACCTCCGCTCCCTATCACTTTCGGCATATGCCCTTGCCATTGCGCTATGCATTACGGCTAGCATGGCGATGGCGGCGGAAGTCGCAGTCGTGCTCAGCGGCACAGGCGGCGCCTACGACGAGTTGGCGGGCGAGATCAGGCAGCAACTGGAGCCGGCGGTGAAAGTCAGCTTCCACAACACGGCGGAAATAGACAGCCTGGCGGGGGGGAAGCCAAGATACCTCGTTGCAGTAGGCGCCAAGGCCGCGCTGGCCGTTGCGAACGGCCCGCTCAGGATACCGTTGCTGGTGACGCTGGTGCCGCGCACGGCCTATGAGCGTCTTGCTGCAGAACGAAGGCGCGGTGGCCAGGCCGTTGCGATGTCGGCGGTTCTGCTCGACCAGCCTTTTTCCCGGCAACTGGACTTGATTCGCCTGGCCCTGCCCGGCGCCAGGCGCGTCGGCCTCCTCATGGGCTCGGAAACGCAGCCACACTATCAAGCGCTGCAGTCGGCAGCGCTTGAGCGCCAGCTGCGCCTCAATGTTCTGCAGGTCGAGCAGGAGAGCGACATCTTTCCCGCCCTGCAAAAGCTGCTGCCGGAAAGCGACCTGATTCTGGCCTTGCCCGAACCGGCGATATTCAATGCCGGGACCATCCAGATGATCCTGCTGTCGACCTACCGCCAGCAGCTGCCGCTGATCGGCTTCTCTGCGGCCTACACGCGGGCCGGTGCGGTATTCTCGCTCTTCTCGTCGCCGCAACAAATCGGCCGCCAGGCGGCTGACATGTTGCGCGCCGCGCTGGCAAGCGGCCGCTTGCCAGCGCCCCAGTATCCAAACGAGTACCAGGTCTCGATCAACCCGCATGTGGCACGTTCGCTTGGCCTTGCGTTGGAAAGTGAGCAGCAACTCCTGCAGCGCCTCAGGTCGCTTGAATGAGCCCCCATCGCCGCGCGGAACGATAAACGGTAATATGCACTCGTCCAGCCTGAGGAGGCCAAAATGTCCGCAGAAAACCAGAACACCGATCCGCTCGAATTCATCAAGGGCATGTGGGGCAGCATGGGCTTCGCCGTGCCCGGCATGGTGACCCCGACGCTGGACGTCGAGGAGATCGACAAGCGCATCACCGACCTGAAGACCGTCGAGGGCTGGCTGCGCATGAACCTCAACATGCTGCAGATGAGCATCCAGGGCCTGGAAATGCAACGCGCCACGATGGCCGCCATGCAGGCCATCAGCCAGTCGGCCAGTTCCCCCGAGGCCAACGCCAACCCCTTCGCCAATCCGGCGCTGTGGCCCTGGAACATGATGCAGCCTGGCGTTGCGGCCCCTGCCGAGGCCGCAACGGAAGACAAGCCGGGTAAAAAAAATAAACCTGAAAAACGCAGTTGAAACCACTTTCGACACAGAGATCACAGAGACACAGAGGACACGGAGCAAAAACGTCTGCGCACCCCTCGGGTGAGTCATGGATTTGTCACAACCCTCCGTGTCCTCTTTGCTTTTCTCTGTGTCCTCTGTGTTAAATGCGGTTTCCAGGATAAATAGTCAAGCTGCGCCCAACGCGACGAGCCACAGCGGCATCGTCAGCATGGCGAGCAGGGTTGAGGCCGAGATCAGCCAGGCGACGCCGGGGCCGTCCCCGCCCATGCGCATGGCCAGGATATAGGCCGAGCTGGCAGTGGGCAGGGCGCCGAACATGACGACCACGTCGAAATAAATCCCCTGCAGTCCGAACGCACGTGCCGCCCCCCAGGCCGCAGCCGGTACGGCGATCAGCTTTACACCCAGCAGGAAGGCTGAGGGCAGATGTACCCCTGATGCGCCGCGCAACTGCAGTGCCGCCCCCACCGCCAGCAGGCCGAGGGCGATCGATGCTTCCGACAGGCGCGCCAGGAATTGGCCGGCTACCTGCGGCAGTTCGGCACCGCTCAGATTGAACAGCAATCCGGCCAGCGTGCCGAGGATCAGCGGATTGCGCGCCAGCTCGCGCAGCACGCCGAGCTGTCCGTGGCGTGCCAGCATCCACACCGACGCGAAATTGGCCATCGGCACCATGGCGCCGATGAGGATGCCCATGGCCGCGATGCCGGCCTCGCCGTGCAGGTTGCCGGCTACCGCCAGGCCAATATAGGAGTTGAAACGGAAGGCGCACTGGAAGCGCGAGGCAAAAACCATCCTGCGGGGATTCGCCTCACCCGTCGAATCCGCACCGAACAAGGGCTTGGCCAGCATGCCCAGCACAATGCCGCCCAGCATGGCAGCCATGCCGCTGGCGATGAACGGCGCGGCCGCGGCAAAGTCGATGCGGGTGCGCGCAAGGGCAAAGAACAGCAGGGCCGGGAAAAGCACGAAGTAGACCAGCTTTTCCAGGCCGCTCCAGAATTGCTCGCCCAGGTGCATCTGTCGGCGCAGGCCGAAGCCGAGCAGGATGAGGGCGAAATCGGGCAGCAGCAGGAGAACAGACGACATGGCGCAAAGACGGGCAACGCCCTAAGGCGAGAAGGTCAGATGATACCTTGCGCTCTCAGCTTGGCGACTTCCTCTGTGCCATAGCCGGCCTCGCGCAGGATGGCGTCACTGTCCTGTCCCGGTAGCGGGGCCGTCCGCTCTACGGAAAACTCGTATCCGGAAATCTTGTAGGGCGGGGCGAACTGGGGAATGCCGTCGGCCTCGACGACCATGCCCCGCGCCTGCATCTGCTCGTTGTCGAGCGCCTCGTTGATGGTGAGGACCGGTGTCACGCAGCAATCGATCTCGGCGAATTTGGTGATCCAGTGGCTTTGCGGCTGGCTGGAGAAAACGGCCGCAAGCTCCGTCCGGGCCCGCCCGCCTTTCGCGCCAAAGGACAGATGGGCGGGCTTGAGATCGGGGCGCCCAAGCGTGTCGCAGAGCAGTTCCCAGAACTTCTTCTCCAGGGCGCCGACGGCCATGTAGCGTCCGTCGGAGGTGGCGTACACGCCATAGCAGGGCACGCCGCCGGAGAGCAGATCGCCGCCGCGCGGCGGCGGGGCAAACCTGGCCAGCATGCCGGCGAGCGGAAAGACGGCATGGGCGAGGACGGCGTCGGTCATGGCCACATCGACCTGGCGGCCGCGCCCCGTGGCGCGTGCGTCGATCACGGCGGCCAGCAGGCCGACCAGCGGCGTCAGCGCGCCGCCGAGGAGATCGCCGATCTGGAAATTGGGCACCGACGGCGCGCGTCCCGCTTCGCCGATCTGGTCGAGCACGCCGGCATAGCCGATGTAGTTGATGTCGTGTCCGGCGCGCAGGGCATAGGGGCCGGTCTGGCCATAGCCGCTGATGGAGCAGAAGACCAGGCGGGGATTGAGCGCGCAGAGCGCCTCGTGACCGATGCCCAGCTTGTCCATGACGCCAGGTCGGAAACCCTCGATCACGACATCGGCAGTCAAAGTCAGCCGCTGGAACACGGCGACACCGTCAGGATTTTTCAGGTCGAGCCGCAGCGCGCGCTTGTTGCGGTTGACGAGCTTGAAGAAGGCGCTGTCTTCCCCCGCGTTTTTTGCGCCCGGCGCGCCCATGCTGCGCGCGTAATCGCCTGCGCCGGTGTCCTCGATCTTGATGACGTCGGCGCCAAGATCGGCCAGATGCAGGGTGGCAACGGGGCCGGGCAGCAGCCGGGTCAAATCGAGCACGCGCAGACCGGCGAGCGGCTTGGCACGGGGCGCGTTTGCTTCACCGCTCACCGCTTACCGCTCCCCGCTCACGAGTATTTGCGCGCGTCGTCGATAACCTTGCCGTCGTTGGGCAGTTCGCCCGGCCCGGCGAAGGCCACTTCCCCGCGCAGTTTGGTGATGTCGCGAATGCTGTCGGCCAGCGCTTTGGCCAGTGCATCGGAAGCGGTCGTCTCGCAACGCAAGGTCATGCGATCCTGACCGGTTTCATTGTCCACCACCAGGCGCGCCTTGCTCACTTGCGGGTGGCGCCTGAGCACTTCCGCCACTTGGCTCGGATGCACGAACATGCCCTTGATCTTTGCCGTCTGGTCGGCGCGGCCCATCCAGCCCTTGATGCGCACGTTGCTGCGCCCGCATGGAGAGATGCCGGGCAGCACGGCGGACAGGTCGCCGGTGCCGAAGCGGATCAGCGGATAGTCCGGGTTGAAACTGGTGATCACCACCTCGCCGACTTCGCCGGGCGCCACCGGATCGCCGGTGCCGGGACGCACGATTTCGAGGATGAGCGACTCCTCCAGCACCAGGCCTTCGCGCGCCTCCGTCTCGTAGGCGACCAGCCCGAGATCCGCCGTGCCGTAGGCCTGCAGCGCATGGATGCCGCGCTCGGCACACAGCGCTTTCTGGTTCGGAAAGAAGGCCTCGCCCGATACCACCGCCTTCTTCAGGCTGGACACGTCGGCCTTCAGCTCGTCGGCCTTCTCGAGGATGATCTTGAGAAAGGACGGCGTGCCGATATAGCCACTCGGTTTCAAGTCGGCGATCGCCTGCACCTGCATTTCCGTCTGGCCAATGCCAGCCGGGAACACCGCACAGCCGAGCTTGCGCGCTGCGCCATCGGTCATGAAGCCGGCGGGCGTGAAGTGATAGGAGAAAGTGTTGTGCACCAGATCGCCGGCGCGAAAACCTGCCGCATACAGGGAGCGGGCGAAGCGCCACCAGTCCTCGCCGTCACCTTCGGGATCGTAGATCGGGCCGGGCGAACTGAAGACGCGGCCGAGCTTTGCCGTCGGCTTGGCGGTCAGTCCGCCGAAGGGCGGCAGCGCCTTCTGCCGCTCGATCAGTTCGTGCTTGCGGATGACGGGCAGCTGCGCCAGCGCCTCCCGGCCGCTGACGGCGGCGACGTCGATGTCGCGGTAAAGCTCGGCAAAGGCTGGCGCGTGCGCCTTGGCGTGCGCCAGCTGCTTCGGCAGCGCGGCAAACAGGTCCCGTTCGCGCTGCCCAGGGTCGCGGGTTTCGAGGGCGTCGAAGAATTTCATCAGGGGTTCGTGGGCTTCAGGCCAGCCAGCGTTTCCTGCGGCGATAGTGTTTGGCTTCGCGGAAACTCTTGCGCTCACCGGAGGAAATGCCAAGGTAGAACTCCTTGACGTCCTCGTTATTGGCCAGGTCCCTGGCGGCGCCTTCCATCACGACGCGGCCGTTTTCCAGGATGTAGCCGAAATCGGCATAGCGCAATGCCATATTCGTGTTCTGCTCGGCCAGCAGGAAGGTGACCTTCTCGCGCTGGTTCAAATCCTTGACGATGCCGAATACCTCATCGACGATCTGCGGCGCAAGGCCCATCGAGGGCTCGTCGAGCAGCACCATGGTCGGGTTGGCCATCAGCGCGCGGCCGATGGCGCACATCTGCTGTTCGCCGCCCGAGGTGTAAGCCGCCTGGCTGCCGCGGCGTTCCTTGAGGCGGGGGAAATAGTTGTAAACCTTCTCCAGCGTCTGCGCCACGGCGGCCTTGCCGTCGGTACGCGTGTAACTGCCGGTCATCAGGTTGTCTTCAATGGTCAGGTGGCCGAAGCAATGGCGGCCTTCCATGACCTGGACCACGCCGCGCTTGACCAGGTCGGCCGGCGTCAGCGCCTCGATCCGTTCGCCGCGACACTCGATCGAGCCCTTGGTCACTTCGCCGCGCTCGCCATGCAGCAAGTTGCTGACGGCGCGCAGGGTAGTCGTCTTGCCGGCGCCGTTGCCGCCGAGCAGGGCGACGATGCTGCCTTCCGGCACGGACAGCGAAACGCCCTTCAGCACGAGAATGACGTGGTTGTAGATCACCTCGATGCTGTTGACGTTGAGAAGAATGTTGGGGGTCGTCATGTGTTCTTTCGATAGGCACGAGCCATATTCGGGAAACCCTCCGAACGGAGCTGACAACGCCCCGTCCGGAAGTCCCCTATGTCACTTCCTGCTTACTTCTTGCAGTCTTCCGGCGTGCGCGGGGTGATCTTCTTTTCTTCCGCGTACCTGGCCGAGGCCAGCATCACCATCGGACGCAGCACTTTCTCGTCACCCTGGTACCAGTCGGAGGTGAAGTTCCACTTGTTGCCGTCCCAGGTGTGCACGCGAGCCCAGGCCGAACCCATGTGGTCGAGGCAGGACGTCTGCACCGGGCGCATCACACCGGCGAAGCCCAGCGCGTCGAGCGCCTTCTGGTCGAGGTCGAGGTTTTCCAGACCCCAGCGCATCTGTTCGCCGGAAATGCGCTTGCCCTTGCCGTAACGACTCTGCGCTACGCGCACCGCCTCGACCTGTAGCATCGACGAAATCAGGCCGCGCATGTAGAGCACCTGGCCGACTTCTTCCTTCGGACCGGTCCCCTGGCCCTTGGCGTGCAGCTTCTCGAGGACTTCCTTGACCACCTTGGAGCCCTGCTCGGCGCCATGCTGCAAGGCCAGCGCGTTGTAGCCCTTGGCGCCGTCGCCGACGTCCTTGACGTCGGGTTCCGCGCCCGCCCACCAGATGCCGTACATCTTTTCACGCGGATAGCCGGTGGCCTGGGCCTCCTTGATCGAGGTCGAATTCATCACGCCCCAGCCCCAGAGGAAGACATAGTCGGGCTTGCTCTGGCGGATCTGCAGCCAGGTGGCCTTCTGCTCCACGCCGGGGTGCGCCACCGGCAACAACTGGACGTCGAAGCCGTGCATCCTGGCGCGCTCCTGCAGCAGCGCGATCGGCTCCTTGCCGTAGGGGCTGTCGTGATAGACCAAAGCGATCTTCTTGCCCTTCAGCTTGTCCAGACCGCCTTCTTTCTTGCCAATGTGCTGCACCAGCACGTCGGCGCCCATCCAGTAGGTGCCTACCAGCGGGAAGTTCCAGCCGAACACGGCGCCGTTCTGCGACTCGCTGCGGCCATAGCCGGCGGTGATCACGGGGATCTTGTCGACCGGGGCTTTTTCCGTCAGGGCGAAGGTGATGCCGGTGGACAGAGGCTGCACCGCCGTCGCGCCGCCGTGTTTGCCCTTGAGGCGCTCGTAGCACTCGACGCCGCGGTCGGTGGCGTAGCCGGTTTCGCACTCCTCCCAAATCATCTTGACGCCGTTCACGCCGCCGCGCGCGTTGGTCAGCTTCATGTAGTCGACAAAGCCATTGGCCCAGGGCGCGCCGTTGGGCGCATAGGCGCCGGTACGGTAGGCCAGCACCGGGAAGAACTGCTCCTCGGCGGCGAATGCAGCAGGGGCAGTCAGGGCAGCGGAAAGACCGATGGCGGCAACTGCGACGGCAAGTTTTCTCGGTTTCATGTTTTCTCCTCCTAGGTTTAGTGTTACGCCTGCAATGGAACTTGCTTCACTTCGACAAAGAATCCTGCCCCGCCGTTCAATGCGGGAAAGGCCACAAACGCAATTTCTCCCTGCCGGTCGCCCACAGTCTGGCGATGCCGTGGGGCTCGACGATCAGGAAGAAGACGATGAGCGAGCCAAAAATGACGAACTCGACGTGCGACACCAGAGCGATCGATACCGTGAGCCCGAACAGGCCGCCGATGACCGGCAGCATCTGGTTCAGGAAAATCGGCAGGATGACGATGAACGCGGCGCCGAAATAGCTGCCCGAAATCGCTCCCATGCCACCGATGATGACCATGAACAGCAATTGCAGCGAGCGATCGATGGAGAAGGCCGCCGGCTCCCATGAACCCAGATTGACGAAGCCCCACAAGGCCCCCGCCACACCCAGATAAAACGAGCTGACGGCAAAGGCAGTGAGCTTGGCATACATCGGACGAATGCCGATCACCGTGGCAGCCACGTCCATGTCGCGAATCGCCATCCATTGCCGGCCAATGGCGCCGCGCACCAGGTTTTTCGCCATGACACTGAATACCACCAGGACGCCGAGACAGAAAAGATACTTGTCCGCCGGTGTATTGATGGTCCAGCCGAACAGCGTGATGTCGGGGACAGACACCGAACCCGACGGCGAGTTATTGGTGAACCACTTGATGCGCAGGAAGGCCCAGTCCCAGAAAAACTGCGCAGCGAGCGTGGCCACGGCAAGGTAAAGGCCGCGCACGCGCAGGCTCGGCGCGCCGAACACGATGCCGGCCGCCGCCGCGACCAGGCCGCCGAGGAGGATCGCCGCCAGGGCGGGGATGCCGTCCACACGGATCAGGAAATTGTAGGCCGCGTAAGCGCCCACCGCCATCGACGCGCCGGCGCCGAGCGTGATCTGCCCGCAGTAGCCGACCAGGATGTTCACGCCCAGCGCGGCCAGGGACAAAATAAGGAAGGGCACCAGGATGGCGCGAAACATGTACTCATCCACCAGCAGCGGAACCCCGACAAAGGCGAAGACGACGATGGCAAGGATCGACCAGCGATCCTGCGGAATGGCGAAGACCTGCTGGTCCGCCTTGTACGAGGTCTTGAACTGGCCGTTTTCTCTATAGAACATTTGTTCGTCGTCCCTTGTGTCAGACGCGGTCGATGATTTTCTCGCCGAACAAACCTTGCGGCCTGAACAGGAGGAAGACCAGCGCCAGCATGTAGGCAAACCAGATCTCGATGCCGCCGCCCACGAAAGGCCCCAGATAGACCTCGGACAGCTTTTCGCCGACGCCGATGATGAGGCCGCCGATGATGGCGCCGGGAACCGAGGTCAGGCCGCCAAGGATGACCACCGGCAGCGCGCGCAGCGCAATCGTCGACAGGGAGAACTGGACGCCAAGCTTGGAACCCCAGATCATGCCGGCCACCAGCGCCGTGATGCCGGCGACGCACCAGACGATGACCCAGATCCGGTTCAGCGGAATACCGACCGACTGCGCCGCCTGATGGTCGTCCGCCACGGCGCGCAAGGCACGTCCGGTAGACGTCTTCTGGAAGAATATCGTCAGCGAGATGACCAGCAGCGCCGCAATCAGGGCGGCGATGAAGTCTTCCTTGTTGATCAGGATGCCGCCTTCGAAGACGCTCTCAAGCATCATCACCGGTTCCTTGGGCATGCCGATGTCGATCTTGTAGATGTCGCTGCCGAAGATGGTCTGGCCGATGCCGTCCAGCACGTAGGCGATGCCCAGCGTCGCCATCAGCAGCGTCGCCCCTTCCTGATTCACCAGATGGCGCAGCACCAGGCGCTCGATCAGCCAGGCCACGACGAACATGATGACCGCGGCAACGGCGAAAGCCAGCAGGTTGGCCAAGAACAGGTTTTCCATGCCCAGCCAGCCCGGAATCCACCCGGAAAAGCGTGCCATGGCCAGCGCGGCGAACAAGACCATCGCCCCCTGCGCGAAATTGAACACGCCGGAGGCCTTGAAGATCAGCACGAAGCCCAGCGCCACCAGTGAATAAAGCATGCCGCTCATCAGGCCGCCGAGCAGGGTTTCCAGGAAAAAGGCCATGGTCGGGTTCCTCAGTGGCTGGCGCCGAGATAGGCGCTGATGACGTCGGGATTGGCACGAACCTCGTCCGGGGTGCCGTCGCCGATCTTCTTGCCGTAGTCGAGCACCACGACGCGGTCGGAAATGTCCATGACCACGCCCATGTCATGTTCGATCAGCACCACGGTGGTGCCGAACTGGTCATTGACGTCGAGGATGAAGCGGCACATGTCCTGCTTCTCCTCGACGTTCATTCCGGCCATCGGCTCGTCGAGCAGCAGGATCTGCGGCTCCATGGCCAGCGCACGGGCCAGGTCGACGCGCTTTTGCAGGCCATAGGGCAGGCGTCCGACCGGCGTCTTGCGGATGTGCTGGATTTCGAGGAAGTCGATGATCTCCTCGACCTTGGCCCGGTGTTCGAGTTCCTCGCGCTGCGCCGCGCCGAACCAGACGGCCTGCTGCAGCAGGTTGGCCTTCATCTTCAGGTTGCGCCCGGTCATGATGTTGTCCAGCACCGACATGCCCTTGAACAGGGCGATGTTCTGGAAGGTGCGCGCCAGCCCTGCCTTGGCCGCGCCATAGGAATCCATGTTGGCGTGGTGTTCGCCGCGCAGGATGATGTCTCCCTGCTGCGGCCGATAGACGCCGTTGATGACATTCAGCATCGAACTCTTGCCGGCACCGTTGGGGCCGATGATGGCCCGTACTTCGTGTTCCAGCACGTTGAATGAAACGTCCTGCAGAGCCTTCACACCGCCGAAGCTGAGGCTGATGTTCTTGAGGTCGAGGATAACCTCGCCGATTATTCTTCCGCTCATCAGGCTGCCTTCTTCATCGTCGGAAAGGTTTTGACTTCCAGAATCGCCAGATCTGCCGACACCTTGCCGGTGCGGCCGTCCTCGAACTTGACCTGGGTTTCGATGAACTGCGAGGTCTTGCCGGTATAGAGGGCGTCGATCAGCACGGCATATTTTTCGGAAATAAAGCCGCGCCTGACCTTGCGGGTGCGGGTCAGTTCGTCGTCGTCCGGGTCGAGTTCCTTGTGCAGCACCAGGAAGCGGTGGATCTGCGTCTCGGCCACCATGGCATCGTGCGACAAGTCGGCATTGACCTGCTCGACGCATTCGCGGATCAGTTCGATGACTTCCTGTTTGCCCGCGAGGTCGGTATAGCCGGAATAAGGCAGGCCGCGCCGCTCGGCCCAGTTGCCGACCGCGCCCATGTCGATGTTGATGAAGGCGCAAACCATGTCGCGGTCGTGGCCGAAGCAAACCGCTTCCTTGATGTGCGGGAAGAACTTGAGCTTGTTCTCGATGTAGTTCGGCGCGAAGATCGCGCCTTGCGCCAGCTTGCCGACATCCTTGGCGCGGTCGATGATCTTGAGGTGACCGTCCTCGTCGAAGAAGCCGGCATCGCCGGTGTGGAACCAGCCTTCGGCATCGATCGCCTCGGCCGTGTCCTCGGGACGTTTGTAGTACTCCTTGAGCAGCACTTCGCCGCGCACCAGCACTTCGCCGTTGTCGGCGATCTTCACCTCGACGCCCGGCGCCGGCGGGCCGACCGTGTCGAACTTGATCTGGCCGTCCGGCTGCAGGCAGACGGCGGCGCAGGTCTCGGTCGCGCCATAGAGCTGCTTGAGATTGACGCCGATCGAGCGGTAGAAGCGGAACAGGTCCGGCCCGATGGCGGCTCCGGCGGTGTAGGCGACGCGGATGCGGCTCATGCCGAGCACATTGCGCAGCGGGCCATAGACGAGGAAGTTGCCGAGAACATAGAGCAGGCGGTCCGTGCCGCTCACCGCCTTGCCGTCGAGGATCTCGGCGCCGCAGCGGCGCGCCACGCCCATGAAGTAATGGAACAGGTTGCGCTTGATGGCGCCGGCGTCCTCCATGCGGATCATGACCTGTGTGAGCAGGTTCTCGAAGACACGCGGCGGCGCGAAATAGTAGCTCGGGCCGATCTCGCGCATGTCGGTCATCACCGTGTCGCCCGACTCCGGGCAATTGATGGTAAAACCGGCGTAGGTTGCCTGCGCGAAGGAGAACAGGTGGTCTCCAACCCAGGCCATCGGCAGGTAGGACAGGATATTGTCCTCGGGGACGAGCTTGTCGAATTCGCAGCCGCTTTGCGCCGCGGCGATGAAGGCGGCATGGGTCTGACAGACGCCTTTGGGCTTGCCAGTCGTGCCCGAGGTGTACAGCATGACGGCGATGTCATCCGCCTTGCCCTGGGCGATTTCTCCGTCCAGAAATTCGGGGTGGTTGCGATTGTGTATGCGGCCCATCTCCTGCACTTCGTCCAGGCCGTGCAGAAAAGTCTGGTTGTAGTGGCGCATGCCGCGCGGGTCGTCATAAAGGATATGTTCCAGGCTGGGGCACCGGGCCATATTCTCGAGGAGCTTGTCGACCTGTTCCTGGTCTTCGACGATGGCAAACTTGATGCCGGCATCCTGCAGGACGAAGACCATCTCCGCCGCCACGGCATCCTGGTACAGCGGCACGGGCACGCCGCCCAGACATTGCGCAGCGCACATCGCCCAGTAGAGGCGGGGGCGGTTATCACCGATGATGGCCAGGTTGTCGCCGCGCTTGAAGCCCAGCTCGGCCAGCCCGCAGGCCATGGCGCGCACTTCCTCGGAGACCTGGGACCAGTTCCATGTCTGCCAGATCCCCATATCCTTCTCGCGCGTCGCCGGATGGTTCGGGCGCACCTGGGCGTGATGCATCAAAAGACGAGGAAACGTGCTGAGCGACGGCAGTCGAACGTTGTCCGACATTGACTCCTCCTGTTCCTTGCGCGCTGACACCTTGGCCAGCCGTAGCGCCTTGACGGGGTTGGCCGTCTGGCGCTGTCTTATTCACTGCTCGGCCGATGATTCTCCATCGGATCGATCCGCCGAGTCAAACCGGGCGGCCGCGCCGGGGCAACCCGGGCAGGAAAGCGAGGCTACTGGACACCCTGCCGCCATGCTGTCATCCGACAGACAATCCGGTAAACTGGGTTCCATGCTTACCTTGGGCGAAATGCTGCACGCCAGTCTCTGGTCGCGTTCCCTCACCCCGGAGCAGATAAAACGGGTGGAAAGCGAAATCAAGACCCGCCACATCCCGGCCAGGGGGTTCGTCTGCCGCAAGGGGGAATCGGTCGAGCACTGGATCGGTGTCGTCGACGGCCTGGTCAAGATGACCAATCTCTCGGCTGACGGCAAGCCTACCACCTTCACAGGCCTGCCCACCGGCGGTTGGTTCGGCGAGGGGTCGCTTTTCAAGGAAGAACCGCGCCGGTACGACATTGTTGCATTGCGCAATAGCGTTGTAGCCTACATGCCGAAGGCCACTTTCATCCGGCTGCTGGACAGCAGCATCGAATTCAACCGCTTCCTGCTGATCCAATTGAACGAGCGACTCGGCCAGTTCATCGCCATGGTCGAGCACGACCGGCTGCTGGGTCCGGATGCGCGGGTGGCGCGCAGTCTGGCCGCGATGTTCAATCCGTACCTCTATCCCGGCGTCGGGCTGCAGTTGCAGATATCACAGGAGGAAATCGGCTACCTCGCCGGCCTCTCGCGCCAGCGGGCCAACCAGGCATTGAAGACGCTGGAGAAAGCGGGTCTGCTGCGCGTCGAGTACGGCAGCATCACCGTGCTCGATCTGGAAGGCCTGCGGAGTTTCGACGCCTGAATCGCCGTCTTGCGCAGACTGACTTTTTCTGCAGATGGGGCCGCGAAGCGGCGAACCACCGTCACCCCCTTCCCCGGGGAGGGGGCTGGGGGGACGGTAGTCACATGCTTCTGCGGTACTGACCGCCCACCTCGAACAGCGCCGAGGTGATCTGTCCCAGCGAGCAGCAGCGCACCGCATCGACCAGCACGGCAAACACGTTGCCGTTCTCGATCACCGTCCGCTTCAGCCGTGCCAGCATGGCGCCGGATTCCGCCGCATTGCGCTGCCGGAAGTCGCGCAGCCGCCTGAGCTGCGACTGTTTCTCCTCTTCCGTCGAGCGCGCCAGCTCGACCTCGGGGATGGCGTCGCCGTGCGGGTTGCGGAAGGTGTTCACGCCGACGATCGGGTAGGAGCCGTCGTGCTTCTTGTGCTCGTAGTAGAGCGACTCCTCCTGGATCTTGCCGCGCTGGTAGCCGGTCTCCATGGCGCCGAGCACGCCGCCGCGCGAGCTGATCGCCTCAAACTCCTGCAGCACCGCCTCCTCCACCAGGTCGGTCAGCTCGTCGATGATGAAGGCGCCCTGGTTCGGGTTCTCGTTCTTCGCCAGGCCCCATTCGCGGTTGATGATCATCTGGATGGCCATGGCGCGGCGCACCGATTCCTCGCTCGGCGTGGTGATGGCCTCGTCGTAGGCGTTGGTGTGCAGCGAGTTGCAGTTGTCGTAGATGGCGATCAGCGCCTGCAGCGTCGTGCGGATATCGTTGAAGGCCATCTCCTGCGCGTGCAGCGAGCGGCCTGAAGTCTGGATGTGGTACTTCAGCTTCTGGCTGCGCTCGTTGGCGCCGTACTTGTTCTTCATCGCCACCGCCCAGATGCGGCGCGCGACGCGGCCGATCACCGAGTACTCCGGGTCCATGCCGTTGGAGAAGAAGAAGGAGAGATTCGGCGCGAAGTCGTCGATGTGCATGCCGCGCGCCAGATACGTCTCGACGTAGGTGAAGCCGTTGGCCAGCGTGAAGGCCAATTGCGAGATCGGGTTCGCGCCGGCCTCGGCGATGTGATAGCCCGAGATCGACACCGAATAGAAATTGCGCACGTTGTGGTGCACGAAATATTCCTGGATGTCGCCCATCATCTTCAGGGCGAACTCGGTCGAGAAGATGCAGGTGTTCTGGCCCTGGTCCTCCTTGAGGATGTCGGCCTGCACCGTGCCGCGCACGTTGGCCAGCGTCCACTCCCTGATCTTTTCCGCTTCGTCCTCGGTCGGTTCGCGGCTGTTGTCGGCCCTGAACTTGTCGATCTGCTGGTCGATGGCGGTGTTGAAGAACATCGCCAGGATCATCGGCGCCGGGCCGTTGATGGTCATCGAGACGGACGTCGCCGGATCGACCAGGTCGAAACCCGAGTAGAGCACCTTCAGGTCGTCCAGCGAGGCGATCGACACGCCCGAGTTGCCGACCTTGCCGTAGATGTCCGGCCGCTCGTCCGGGTCGCAGCCGTACAGCGTCACCGAATCGAAGGCGGTGGACAAGCGCTTGGCCGGCATGCCCTCGGACACCTTCTTGAAGCGGCGGTTGGTGCGGAAGGCATCGCCCTCGCCGGCGAACATGCGCGTCGGGTCCTCGCCACCTAGTTCACCCCGGCGCTTGAAGGCGAAGACACCGGCGGTGAACGGGAAGGCGCCGGGCAGGTTCTCGCGCATCAGCCACCGGAGGATCTCGCCTTCGTCCTCGAAGCGCGGCAGCGAAACCTTGGGGATCTTCGTGCCGCACAGCGTGACGTGGTTCAACGCCGAGCGGATCTCCCGGTCGCGGATCTTCACCACGTACTCGTCCTGCGAGTAGGTCTCGACGGTCTTCGGCCACATGTCGAGCAGCTTCTTCGCCTTCGGGTCGAGCTGGCTGTCCTTCCACGAGATCACCTCGTCGAAGTCGTCGGTCTTCTTGCCGCAACCTTCGAGCATGGCCTTCGCCGCGCGCAGCGCCTGGCGCTCGCGCGCGATGCGGCTCTGCTCGACGGCGTGTTTATGGTAATGGCGCTGTCCCTCGGCGATCTCCGCCAGATAGCGCGCGCGCGTTGCCGGCACGATGACGTTCTGGCCGGACGATTGCTTCGAAGCCACTGCCGGCAGCTTGCCCGGCGCGGCCTTCAGGCCGAGCGAGGCCAGCTTCGGCAGCAGCGTCTGATACAGCGCAGTGACGCCATCGTCGTTGAAGCGCGCCGCCATGGTGCCGAACACCGGCATCTCGTCCACCGGCACGGTAAACAGCTCGCGGTTGCGCTGGACCTGCTTGCGCACGTCGCGGAAAGCGTCCTCCGCGCCCTTGCGGTCGAACTTGTTGATGGCGACGAAATCGGCGAAGTCGAGCATGTCGATCTTCTCCAACTGGCTCGCTGCGCCGAACTCCGGCGTCATGACGTAGAGCGAGAGATCGACGTGCGGCACGATGGCGGCGTCGCCCTGGCCGATGCCTGAGGTCTCGGCGATGATGAGGTCGAAACCGGCCAGCTTGCAGGCGGCGATCGCCTCCGGCAGTGCCTTGGAAATCTCGCTGCCGCCGCTTTTGCCATCGTTGCGCGTCGCCAGCGAACGCATGGTGATGTTCGGGTGGTTGATCGCATTCATGCGGATGCGGTCGCCCAGCAGCGCGCCACCGGTGCGCTTGCGGGAGGGATCGACGGCGATGACGGCGATCTTCAGGGCGTCGTTCTGGTCAAGGCGGAAGCGGCGGATCAGCTCGTCGGTGAGCGAGCTCTTGCCAGAGCCGCCGGTGCCGGTGATGCCCAGCGTCGGCACAGTCATCTTCCCGGCGCGCTGCATCAGTTCCTGGCGCAGCTTGTCCGGCACGGCGTCGTTTTCCAGCGCCGTGATGAGGCGCGCCAACTGGCGGCGGTCGCCCGCCTCGACAACCTTCAGCTCCTGCGGCGCGCCCGTGGCCGGATCGAGGTCGCATTTCGCGACCATGTCGTTGATCATGCCCTGCAGGCCCATCGACTGGCCGTCTTCGGGCGAATAGATGCGGCTCACGCCGTACTCGTGCAGCTCGCGGATTTCGGCCGGCACGATGACGCCGCCGCCGCCGCCGAAGACCTTGATGCCCTCGCCGCCGCGCTGTTTCAACAGATCGATCATGTACTTGAAAAACTCCACGTGCCCGCCCTGGTAGGACGAGATGGCGATGCCCTGCACGTCTTCCTGCAGCGCGGCGGTGACGATCTCCTCGACCGAGCGGTTGTGGCCGAGGTGGATCACCTCGGCGCCGGTCGCCTGAAGGATGCGCCGCATGATGTTGATCGACGCATCGTGGCCGTCGAACAGGGAAGCGGCGGTGACGAAGCGCACCTTGTGCTTCGGCTTGTAGGCCGAAATCTTCTGGCTCACGCTCAAGTCGGTCATGGCTGACGCTCCGGCGATGGGGCTTTGGGGAAGGATAATCTAACTTACGTTGACGTCAACGTCAACCTTGCCAATTTGGCCAAGTACCTGTCGCGGCATGTAATTCAACTTCGAAACGGCCAATGGTGCGCCGTCACAAGCGCTTGCGCAATTCGGTTTTCAGCACCTTTCCGGTGGCGTTCTTCGGCAGGGCCTCCAGGAGGACATAGCGCTTCGGCCGCTTGAAGCGGGCGATGTGGTCGAGGCACAGCGCATCCAGCCCGGCCGCGTCGACCTGCATCCCCGGCCGCGCCACGACGAAAGCCAGCACGATCTCGCCCCATTCCGCGTCCGGCACGCCCACCACCGACGCCTCCGCCACCGCCGGGTGGCGCAGCAGCACCTCCTCCACCTCGCGCGGATAGATGTTCGAGCCGCCGCTGATGATCACGTCCTTGCTGCGATCGCGCAGGGTGAGAAAGCCTTCCTCGTCGAGGAAGCCGACGTCGCCGGTGTGCAGCCAGCCGCCGCGCAGCGTCTGCGCCGACGCCTCGGGCTGGTTGAGGTAGCCCGCCATCACCGTCGCGCCGCGCACCAGCACCTCGCCGATTTCGCCCGTCGGCAGCGGATGATCATCCGCATCGGCCACGCGCACCTCGATGCCGGCAAAGGGACGTCCGACCGAGGCCAAGTGCCGCTCATGGCGTGGATGCGCCGTGTCGGCATGCAGCACCTTGTCCATTGCCGTGATGGTCATCGGGCTCTCGCCCTGGCCGTAGATCTGCGCCAGCCTGTTGCCGAAGGCGCGCATCGCTTCCTTGCAGTCTTCGACATACATCGGCCCGCCGCCGTAGACGATGGTCTTCAGGTTTGCGCTGGCCGCGCCGGCCTGCCTGGCATAGGCTACGAGGCGCTTCACCATGGTCGGTGCGGCGAACATCGTCACGCCGCGATGCGCGCGCAGCAGTCCGAAAATCTCCGCCTCGTCGAAACCGCCCGACTCCGGCGCCACATTGCAGGCCGCCTTCGCCACATGCGGCATGACGTACAGGCCCGAGCCGTGCGACATCGGCGCCGCGTGCAGGATGGCATCTCCCGGCGCGATGGCATCGACATCGGAGAAATACGCCTGGGTGGCTGCCTGCAAATTGTCGTGCGTGAGCATCACGCCCTTCGGCTTGCCGGTGGTGCCGCTGGTGTAGAAAAGCCAGGCCAGGTCGAGCGGCCCGATGTCGGCCGGCGCGATCGGCTCGTGCCGCAGCAGGGCGGCGTAATCGTCGCTGGCAACATCGATCACCTGCTGCAGTGCCGTCGCGCCCGCCTGCGCCGAGGTCGCCGCCCCGGCCAGTTCGCCCGTAACGAAACAAACACCCGCGGCGCTATCCCGAAAGATGAATTCCAGTTCGCGCGGATGCAATTTGGCGTTGATCGGCACGGCGCACAGGCCGGCGTGCCAGCAGGCAAACAGCAACTCGACGTACTGCGGGCAATTCTTCATGACGAACGCCACGCGCTGTTGCTGCAGCAGACCGAGGTTGTCGCGCAGACCGCCGGCCAGCCGTGCCGCACGCGCGGCCAAAGTTGCATAGTCATGCAGCACGCGCGCGCCCAGCGCAACTGCGGGAAGCTCGGGATAGCTGCGGGCGCTGCGCGCCAAAAGGTGGGCGAGGTTCAAGGCAGCACGCCAATCTGCCGTTCCGCGGCGACTCTTGCGCGCGGCATACTTGACAAGACTATCCCCGGCAATTGACTCTCCGCTCCGTAGGCCTACAATCAATCGCATCATCATCGGTTCTGCGGCAGTCTGGCAAGCCCGCATCTCCGGCATCCCGCAACTTCCCTGCACTCACAGGAGAACCGCAATGACCGTATGCCCCATCGCCATCGTCGCCGGCTGCCAGAAATGCCCGGCCTTCAAAATCTGTCCCCTGAAAAGCGTCCTGGGCGATTACAAGGCAGCGGACAAGATGACGGCCAAACCGTCAGCCGGAAAGGCCAAGGGCGGCGCCAAGCGCAAGTAAAGAAGGAACAGTCATGCATACAGTTTCGACGCTGCGACACAAGTGGATGGCCCTGCTGCTGGTGGTTTCCGTCATGCTGTCCGGCTGCGCCGGACTGACCTTGCAGGATCAGATCGCCGGCCTGATGAAGGAAGGCCAGCAGCTTTACTCGGAAAAGAAGTACGACCAGGCGCTCGGCAAGTTCGGGCAGGTCATCGAGAAGGATCCTGCGTATTGGCAGGCCTACCTGTGGGCGGCGCGCTCGTTCATCGCCATGGGCAACTGGAACGACGCCATCGCCAATGGCAAAAAAGCCTTTGATCTGGCCCCCAAGGGACAGGACGTGATTCCGGTATTTGCCGAGGCGCTGTTCGGCGGCGGATCGGATGCGCTGAAAAACGGCCACTTCGCAGAATCCATCCGCCACTTCGTCGAATTTCTCAAGATCGAACCCGGCAATGCGCGCACCTGGCTGAATGTCGGCAAGGCTTATTTCGGGCAAAAGCAGTTCCGCGAAGGGCTGGGTGCCCTGGTGCAGGGGCTGGCTGCCGGCAGCAGTGCGCAACGCGCCGACCTGATCCGTGAGCTGCGGGAGGGAGGGGTGCAGGCTTTCTCTGACGGCAAGTACCGCGAGTCGGTCGATCTGCTCAAGGAATTCCTCAAGTACGACGCGAAGAATCTTTCAGCCTACCTGAGCCTTGCCAAGGCCTACTGGGAATCCGGCGACCACGGCGACGCGCTCAACACCTTCCGCAAGGTGCTGGAACTCGATCCGCGCCAGGAAGAAGCCCTGCGCTACCTGCTGCGCCGCTGAGCCGCTCAAGGAAACGCCGGGGCGCCCCAAGTTTCCTTGACCCCCTCGGGGGGCGGGCCGGGCGCAGCCCGGCCCTGGGGGCGCTTGCTACTCAACCACCTTCATCAGTTGGCCGGGCGGCAGTTCGCCGCCCGCATAGACGCCGTTGATCAGGCGCAACTGCTGTTCCGCATTGCCGGGCAGCGGCGACGTCCGCGCATGCTGCGGAAAACTGCCGCGCTGATAGGGCACGGTTTTAAGCGCCCAGGGCCGCGCCGCGGCGATGTCCGCGCCGGTCAGGGGACGGAACGAGGCCTCGGCCTCCCTCAGTTTGCCGCGGGCACGCTGCAGGACGCGCGCATCCCTGGCGCCGTAGATCAGCAGGAAATGCCGGCCGGCCGGGCCGGTCACCACGGTGGCCTCGATCCCCTGCGCCTGCCCCTGCCGGTTCCTGCCCACGCCGGCAAAATGCGTCGCCGCGAAGCTGCCCAGCGTCAGGCGCTCGGTGCGGCCCTGTTCGGGCCTGAAGACGTTGCGGATAATCTCATCGTGGGTCTTGCCCGAATTGGGCGGCGCCACGTGCACCAACAGCCCGGCATCGCCCGCGGCATTCATCAGCGCCACGACCTCCGGCGTGTTCTGCACTTTCCAGCCATCCGGCGCCGTCAGCGCGATGCCCAGCGGCTCGTGGTAGAAATGCTGCCCGCGCGTGACGCCCTGCTCGCGGCTCTCGCCAAAGGTCATGCCCTCGATGGCCTTGAGGTAGCGGGCGCGGCCATCGTCGTCATACCTGCCCTTGTACTGGCCGGCGATCTGCACGATGTCCCGCAGCCGCTTGTCGTTGCTCGGGTGCGAGGCCAGCCAGCCGGCCTGCGCCGGCGGATTGCGCCCCTCGGCACGCGCCGTGTCGGCGGCAAACTGTTCCTGGCTCTTCAGCACGCGGATCACGTCGACCATGTTCTTCGGGTCGTAATTGACGCGCGCCAGGTACTCCGCCCCCAGCTTGTCCGCCTGCGACTCCTGATCGCGGCTGTACGAGGCGATATGGCCCGCCGCCACACCTTGCGATAACGAGCCGGCCAGGTCGGTGGCGCCGGAGACGCCCTGGCTCTCCAGCACGGCGCCCAGGATCGTCGCGGCGAGCACGCCGAGGCCCGCCGCCTGCTGGCGCGTGGCGCGCTGCGCGCCATGGCGGGCGGTGACGTGGCCGATTTCGTGGCCGATCACCCCGGCCAGGTCGGCCTCGCTTTCCAGGTAGGCCATGAGGCCGCGCGTGATGTATATGTAGCCGCCGGGCAGGGCGAAGGCATTGATCTCCGGGCTGTCCAGCACGGTGAAATGCCACGTCAGATTGCTGCGATGCGACTGTCGCGCCAGGCGCTGGCCGATTTCGTTCACATACGCCTGCAGTTTGGGATTCGGATAGGCGCCGTACTCCTGCAGCACCTGCTGGTGCGCCTTGCGGCCCTCTGTGATCTCGCTGCGCTCGTCCATGACCGTGCGCTCCCGTTCGCCGGTGACCGGGTTCGTCACGGTGGCGCAGCCGGCCAGCAGGGCGACAGCCAGGGCGATCGGCAGAAATCGGTTCATTGCGTGTCTCCTTCAGTCGGATCGGCGGCGAGGCGCGGCCCTCGCCTTTCCTTGGATTCTAAAGCCAGCGCTCAGGCTATTGCAGACCGGCCGGAAGATTATGAACCCGCTAGGGATATCGCGGACCGCATGATAAGGTGTGACTCCCTATCCAAATATCATCAACCGGCGGGCAGGCTCACTCGCCATGAACAGGAGACATCATGGCAAACGGAAATCCGGTCATTCTCGGCAACGCCGACACCTCGACAAAACAGACAACCATCACCGCGCTAACGCCGGCCAAGGACGCCGGCTTGCGCGTGCAGAACTATAACGGCACCGGCATCGCGGCCGGCGCATTGAAAGGCACCGCGCTGACGGCCGGCTCGGCGGGCGGCGCCGCCATCGTCGCCGAGAGCTTTGCCGGCCTGGGCATCGACGCCTCCTGCGTCGATGCCCGCGACATCCCCGGCATCAGCGTGGCGGTACGCGGAACGGTGCAGGGCGGCGTGGGCGTCCTCGGCAACAACGTGCGGGGGCGCTTTCCCCATGCCGGCGTGGCCGGCACCTCCCTGCTGGGCATCGGCGTCGACGGCTTCTCCAGGACCGACTTCGGCGTGCGCGGCATGACGAGGAGCAACGCCGTCACGGGCGCCGGCGTCATGGGCATCGGCAGTCCCGGTCATGGCGTCATCGGCATCGCGCGGCAAACCGCCACCACGCCGGTCGTGCCGCCGCCCTTCGTAGCTGGCGGGCCGTTGTTCGCCGGCCTGTTTTTCGGCAACTTCCAGGTGCAGGGCGACTTCACCGTGACCGGTCACAAATCCGCCGCCGTGCCGCATCCGGACGGCACGCACCGGCGCCTCTACTGCGTCGAGTCGCCGGAAAGCTGGTTCGAGGATTTCGGCTCGGGCAAGCTCGCCGGCGGACGCGCCACGGTCGCCCTCGACGAGACTTTCGCCAGGCTGGTGACCTGCAAGGACTACCACGTCTTCCTCACGCCCGAGGGCGATTGCAACGGCCTCTACGTGCAGCGCAAGATCGGCAGCGGCTTCGAGGTGCGCGAGCTGCAGAAGGGCGCCTCGACGGTGGGCTTCTCCTACCGCATCGTCGCCCGCCGCCGCGACGTCAAGGGAAAACGCCTGGAGATCGTCGAACTCGGCCGCTTGCCCGAAAAGGCCGACGCCGTGGTCGCCACGCCGAAACCTTCGGGCCAGGAAAGCAAGGGGCGGCTTGCGGACGAACTGGCCGCACTGGCCAAACAGGGCAAGCAGAAGAAAAAACCCGCGAGCCGCGCCAAGAAGAAATAAGCGCGCCAGATCAACGGCGCATCGAAGGCCTGGAAGCCGTGCCCCGCCTGGCTTCCAGGCCGATTCTCCGGCGATTGACTCGCCCCCGCAGCGGCCTACAATCCCCGGTACCTCGCCTGCACGACAGGCCGCCACGCGGCCTGTCCGCTGCCGCCGCCGCGCGCTCACCGAACCCAGGAGAACAAAATGACCCTCTGCCCCATCGCCATCGTCGCCGGCTGCCAGAAATGCCCGGCGCTCAAAATCTGCCCCCTTAAAGGCGTCATCGGCGACTACCGGAAGCCTGAAGAGGCCAAGCCGAAGCAGTCCGCCGCGAAGGCCAAGGGCGGCGCAAAACGCGGCAAGTGAGCTAGAGAATCCCGTCCAGCGCCTGTTCGAGGCGCCGCACGGTGCAGTCGATGTCGCCAAGCTTGTCGAGGCCGAACAGCCCGATGCGAAAGCTGCGGAAATCCGCCGGTTCGTCGCATTGCAGCGGCACCCCGGCGGCAATCTGCAGGCCGGCGCCGAGGAATTTCCTGCCGGACTGCATGTCCGCGTCGTCCGTATAGCTGACCACCACCCCCGGCGCCTGGAAGCCCTCCGCCGCCACGCTCGCGATGCCGCGTCGGGCGAGCAGCGCGCGCACCTTGTCCCCCAGTTCCTGCTGCTGCGCGCGCACCGTCTCCAGGCCGCGGCGCTCCGTCTCCCGCATCGCGTCGCGCAGGCGCACCAGCGCATCGGTCGGCATCGTCGCATGGTAGGCGTGGCCGCCGCCCTCGTAGGCCTCCATGATCTGCAGCCATTTGCGCAGGTCGCAGGCGAAACTGGTGCTGGTCGTCGCGGCGATGCGCTCCCGCGCCCGCCCGCCCAGCATCACCAGGGCGCAGCAGGGCGAAGCGCTCCAGCCCTTCTGCGGCGCGCTGATGAGGACGTCGACGCCCATCGCCGCCATGTCCACCCAGAGCGTGCCCGAGGCGATGCAGTCCAGCACGAACAGGCCGCCGACGGCATGCACGGCATCCACCACGGCGCGCAGATAGGCGTCGGGCAGGATCATGCCGGAGGCCGTTTCGACATGCGGCGCGAACACCAGGTCGGGCGCCTGCGCGCGGATCGCCGCCACCACCTCCTCGATCGGCGGCGGCGCGAACGGCGCCTGGCGTCCCGCGCCGACGCGGCGCGCCTTCAGCACCGCCGACGCCGCGGGTATGCCGCCCATCTCGAAGATCTGCGTCCAGCGGTAGCTGAACCAGCCGTTGCGGATCACCAGGCATTTCCGCCCGGTGGCGAACTGCCGCGCCACCGCCTCCATGCCGAAGGTGCCGCTGCCGGGCACCACGATCGCCGCCTCCGCCGCGTAGACGCGCTTGAGCATCCCCGAGATGTCCTGCATCGCGCCCTGGAAGGCCAGCGACATGTGGTTCAGCGCGCGGTCGGTATAGACCACGGAATATTCAAGCAGCCCATCAGGGTCAACAGCAGGCAATAGGCCAGGCACGGTTTGCTCCGTCGAAAATGAAATGGGGTTACGCCACCGGTCGTTTTGAGATGTCCGCCACCGGGCCCGGCGCAGGCAATACGAGGCGAGTGTACCGGTTTTCCTCGCACGCCAAGCGCGTACGCCGCTCAATGGCCCATCGATGCCCCGGAAACCTTCACCCCGCGTGGCTTCCAGGCTGAGATGTCCTGCATCGCATTGGCCCTGCGCGGCCAGGAGGACGTATTGCGGGGCTGTGCCGCATCCACTAGACTTCACGACATGCCAACCGTATTGTGAGTACTTGGAGAAACGGCATGAGCACTTTGTCAATCCAGTTCGATCCGCACGCGGTGGACGTCATGTTCGCCAACGACGCGCTGCATTTCGTGCTGGCCGACGGCCGTGAAATCTCCGCGCCGCTGGAGTGGTTCCCCCGCCTGCGCGATGCCTCCGAGGCGCAGCGGCGCAACTGGCGGCTGATCGGAAAGGGCGTCGGCGTGCACTGGCCCGAGATCGACGAGGACATTGCCGTCAATACGCTGATGCGGAACCAGTAGGGCCCGCGCGACAGGAACACGCACGAACTGCCGCAGCCGAAGGGAGGGTTAGCGCCCAAGCTCGTCAAGCCATAGGTGGGGGGGTAAATCGTGTCTGACACGCCTCACGATTCAACTATAATTTCGGCATGAACAAGCCCGCCCACAAGACCGAGTTCGTGCTTGACCACGCTCAGTGGTTGCCGTCGGAGATTGGCGAAATCACGGATCACCAGACCGATCTACCGCGGATCGCCAAGGACCCCAAGCTCACGGCGGCAATCGAGGCGCAGCTATCCCAGATTCCGACCACGCACGATCTCCATCGGCACGATTCACGCTCCATCGATTTTCTCGCCCCAAGCAGCGTTCATCTGGTCGTAACCTCTCCGCCCTACTGGACGCTCAAGGACTACAACCCGGGCGAAGGCCAGATGGGCTACATTGAGGACTACGAGCACTTCCTGGCGGAACTCGATAGAGTCTGGCAGTCCTGCTACGACGCGCTGGTTCCCGGCGGCCGGCTTGTCTGTGTCGTCGGCGATGTCTGCCTGTCGCGGCGCAAGAACAAGGGCGAGCATGTGGTCATGCCGCTCCACGCTTCCATCCAGGAGCATTGCCGACAGATCGGGTTCAACAATCTCGCCCCGATCATCTGGCACAAAATCGCCAATGCCGTGTATGAAGCCAGCGGCAATGGCGGCGGCTTCCTCGGCAAGCCCTACGAACCGAACAGCGTCATCAAGAACGACATCGAATTCATCCTGATGGAACGCAAGCCCGGTGGCTATCGCAGCCCCTCGCTGGCAACGCGGATTCTGAGCGTCGTTCCCGCCGAGCGACACAAGGTCTGGTTCCAGCAAATCTGGTCGGGCGTCACCGGCGCATCGACCAAGCACCACCCCGCACCCTACCCGCTGGAACTGGCGGAACGCCTCGTAAGGATGTTCAGCTTTGTCGGCGACACCGTACTCGACCCCTTCATGGGGACGGCAACGACCAACGTGGCCGCCGCCAAGTGGGGCCGCAACAGCATCGGCGTGGAAGTCGACCCGCATTACTTCGAGATGGCCGCCAAGCGAATCGAGCGGGACCTCCCAAAGCTTTTCTCCGGCCACGCGGTACGACTGCACGGGGTGTGACTTGATCGACGTCGAAACCGAACTCGGCAAGGCGGTCAAGCACTTCTGGAGGACGCGCACCCACCAGAAGAAGCGGCAGGGAGCTGAAACCGGACGGAAGGATGCGGGCAACCGCGGCGCCGTCACGGGCGGCAAGCACGCCGACGGTTTCGTGAACCTCATCGCCAGCATCGTCAGCGATGCCGGGCTTCCCGACGCAACGATCTTCACCACGCAGAAAACGCAGCGCACCCTGCCGGGCTTTTTCCGCCCGACCAAGGAATGGGACCTGGTCATCGTGTCCGGCTCCGATCTGGTTGGAGCCGTCGAAGTGAAGTCGCAGGTCGGCAGCTTCGGCAACAACTTCAACAACCGCGTCGAGGAAGCCCTCGGCAACGCCACCGACTTCTGGACGGCCTACAAGAAAGGCGTGTTCAAACCATCGCAGAAACCCTGGCTCGGCTATCTCTTCATGCTGGAAGAAGATGAAAAGTCAGTCAGACCCACCCAGCGCATCGACCTGAAGCCGTTCGGCGTGGACGAGGCGTTTCAGGAGCGGAGTTACGCCAAGCGCTACGAGCTGGTCTGCGAACGCCTAGTGCGCGAACTGCTCTACGACGCTGCCTGTTTCTTCACTTCCAGTGCGAAGACCGGGATTCGGGGCGCTTTCAATCAGCCGAACGAGGAATTGAGCATCCGCAATTTCGCGATTTCATTGCACGCGAGAGCAGCAGCATTTGCGAAGCTGCAGCGGAAGTAAAGCCTCGAAACCAATCTAGGCCGAAGGAAACTGACTCCGGTACATTTGCTGTTCATTCGCAGCTTTGCAGCTATATGCCGCACTCCCAAAATCGCCTCCACGAGCGGGCAAGCTTTTTCAAATACATGCCAGCCTCAACGGCAAGACTCGTGCTGGAAAATCGGACGTTAAGATGGAGCTCGCCAAGTCTATTCAATGATCCGTTTGATGTTCCCAGGGAACTCTCGTTTGGGATCACCTCTGCGGAGATAGTTGAAGCATTGACAAGAAGATTCACATCCTTGATAGAACATCCTCCGGAAGACACTTCTGACTTGTGGCCAAAGCTCAGGCTCATTGTGGATACCGTAAAGCGCGGCATTTCTCCGGAGTTGCGGCTAAAGATGATTGCAGGGCTCAAGGATACGCAAGAGATAAGCCAGCCATCGGACGCCAGCATGGAAGAGCTTCGCGACCTTTGGCGCAGTTGGATCCCTCACTTTCGAATACTATGCCTGACAGAAAGCCCCGAGCATTCAGCGATGTGGTTTCACTATGCCGATCAGTACAAGGGCGCAGTGCTGGAGTTCGATTGCAACGACGAACTCGACAGCGCATGGCTTGCCGCCCAACCGGTCACCTACCCTACTGATAGGCCAGAGATATTTGATGCTGATGGTTGGGCCAAGCTCATCATGATGCCGAAGGAATCAGCTATCAAAACCCTCTTCCGCGTCGCTACTTACACGAAATCACCGGACTGGAGTTATGAGAATGAATGGAGAATTGCAAGCTTTAAGCGCCCGAACGACACGGGCCTGTTTACCGACTACAAGTTCAACCCAAGAGAGCTGTCGAGCATCTATCTTGGCCCGCTGATCTCACCGGCAGACAAGAGTTTGCTCATCGCCATCGCAAATAAATATCCTCACATACGAATTTATGAGGTAGCCATTGGCATGAGTAGGATCTTCATATTTAATGAAATACGAGGCTAACCTACCATTTCAGAGGCCTTCTTCAGCTGCCGCTGAACCCAAACGCCGCCGCTTCTCCCTACCCCAATCGCCTCTCCTTCACCAGCGCATAAATCGCCGGGATCACGATCAGCGTCAGGATCGTTGAGGAGATCATGCCGCCGACCATCGGCGCGGCGATGCAGCGCATGACTTCGGCGCCGGTGCCGCTGCCCCACATGATGGGCAGCAGGCCGGCCATGATGGCGACGACGGTCATCATCTTCGGCCGCACGCGCTCCACCGCGCCTTCCATCACCGCGGCGTGGAGTTCGGCCGGCCCCGCTCGCCGTCCTGCGGAGACTGACTTTTGCTGCACCGCCGCCCTGACGTGGGACGGATTCAGCGCATGCGCTCGAACACCATGGACTTGCCACTGCGGTCGAAAGCGACAACGTCATAGGTTTCCGCTTTGACGCCTGGCACTTCCATGCCGGGAGAGCCCACCGGCATGCCCGGCACCGCCAGACCCGCCACCGCCGGCTTCTCGCGCAGCAGGCGCTTGATGGCGGCAGCCGGCACATGTCCCTCGATGACATAGCCGCCGACCCTGGCGGTGTGGCAGGAAGTCAGTCGCTGCGGCACGGCGAGGCGGCGCTTCACCGCCTCCATGTCGCGCTCTAGCACGGTCTTCACGCGGAAACCGTTCGATTCGAGATGCTGCGCCCAGGCGCCGCAGCAGCCGCAGTCGGGATCCTTGTGCATCACCACTTCCGGCAGCGGTCCGGCTTGGACGCCGAATGCAATCAATGCCGACAGCGCGGCAAGCAGCAACTTGCTTCGTTTCATGTTCACTTCCTCCATCAACGGCTGCGATTGCGCAGCATTTCCTCGCGCGCGCGCCGCACCTGCGGCGACCAGCGGCTCTGGATATAGGACAGCACGGCGGCGATATCCGCGTCATTCAGGATGCTGCCGAAAGCCGGCATATCGCTCACGTAGCCGGGCGGGCCGTATTTGCCCGGCACCAAGCCCTCCTTGGTGATGCCGAACAGGATTTCGTCGGGATGATGCCAGGTATGGCCCGAGTCGTCGTGCGGCGGCGCCGGCATGCGGCCATCCGGCTTGCGGCTGCGCCAGTTCGCCTGGCCCTCCAGATTGGCGCCGTGGCAGGCGGCGCAGGAAGCGGCATAAACCTCCTTGCCGCGCGCCACCCTGGCCGTGTCGCCCGGATCGATGCCGGCGGCGCCCGGCTTCTGCCCGCAGCCGGCCAGCAGGATCAGGGCGGCACCGATCGCAAGGCCGCGGCGTCCGCTAATCGCACGCTTGCCGCGCATGCTCGCATTTCCGCCGGCACGGCCGGGGAGTACCCCTCCTGCCGGACGCGTTTTCAACAACGTAATCGGCGTGTCATCCCGGTGTCGAGGACGGCCGAATAGCATGGCCCCACCGTCGGCAAGCCGGTGGAAATCCAAAGAGAGAATCATCATCCATTTACAGGAGAACATCATGTTCATTCGCAAACTCGTCACACTCACGGGCATCGCCGCCCTGTCCGCCGCATTTTCCCTCCCCGCGCTGGCGCATACCCATCGCGGGATGCCGGTGCAGTCGGGCATCGCCGACCGCGAAGTCACGCTGGCCGACTGCGCACAGTACCTCAATGTCACGCGCAACGAAACGGTCAGGATCAACGTCGCCGGGAAGAGCTTCACCTGGCGCTTCGACACGTTCGGCGCGCCGGTATTCAAACTCGGCGAGATCGCGCCGCAAGTCGCCGGCGCGAAGGATGTTCTGGTCTACGTCGCCGAGGATCCCAGCCTGTTCAGCGGCGAATAACACGACCCCGGCCGTGCCCGGCTCCCGCGGCGCCGTCAATCGGACGGCGCCGCGGAGGGGGCGGTCGGGCCGCGCAACGTTGATCGCACTCACCCCTGACCGGCATCGTCTTCGCCGACGAGCACGACCGCGTCCGACAGGAACTTGTGGCGCGGCACCTCGAGATTGAGCGGCGCCGGCACATTCCTGAACACCCGGCCGGCGAAATCGAACTTCGAACCGTGGCAGGGGCAGTAGAAGCCGCCCGGCCAGTCCGCGCCGAGATCCGCCGGCGCCACGTCCCTGCGCACGGACGGCACGCAGCCCAGGTGGGTGCACAGCGCCACGGCGATCCACCATTCCGGCCGGATCGAGCGCAGGGCATTCCTGCAGTACTCGGGCTGCTGCCGCCGTGTCGATGCCGAATCGAGCAGGAGGCGGTCGATGCGCCCCAGGCGCTCGATCATCTCGGGCGTGCGGCGCAGGATCCATACCGGCTTGCCGCGCCATTCCACCGTGGCCAGCTGCCCGGGTTCCAGCTTCGACAGGTCCGCCTCGACCGGCGCACCGGCGGAGTGTGCTCTTTCGCTCGGCGCCATGCTCGCGACAAATGGAATCGCGGCGGCAACGACCGACATGCCGCCGAGGGCCGAAGTCGCCACAACCAGGCGGCGGCGCGTGGCATCGAGCCCACGATCATCCTCGCCATCGCGATTCATGGCCGCTATGCCGTGTCCGTCAGACATGCCGTCCCGCCGTCAGGTCGAAAGGTCGCGCCGCTTCTGCTCGAACTCTTCGCGTTCGAGCTCGCCGCGGGCATAGCGCTCCTTGAGAATGTCGAGGGCGGATTTCTCCTGGCGCCTTTCTGCCGACGATGCGCCCGAAGTCCACATCCCCCTCACCAGCGCGATGATTGCCACGACGAGCAGAATCCAGAACAGCGACATGCCGATCATGCCGAAACCCATGCCGCCCCAGCCCCATCCCCAATCCCAACCATAACCGGTCATATTCCCCACTTCTCCTCTCTCCGCCGATCAAGCCGGAAACGTCTCCGGGCGGTTCGCGCTCACTTGATCGAGGGACTGCCGTCATCTGCGATAGTTCCTCAAGGCCCGCTGGTCGCATCCCTTGCCTTCCAGGCAGGCCAGTAACCCGGGACGCGGTCCCGGTAGCGTGCGTAGTCGGCCCCGAACTCGGCCTCCGCTTCGCGCTCCTCGCGCCTTGCCAGCCGCCAATACATGAACACCAGCACCGGGAACATCGCCAGCGTCACCAGCGTCGGCCATTGCAGCAGAAAGCCGAACATGACGAGGACGAAGCCGACGTACTGCGGGTGCCGCAACCGGGCATAGGGCCCGGTCGTCGCCAGGCGATGCGCCTGCTGGGCCGCGTAGAGCACCTTCCAGGCCGACGACAGCAGGATGAAACCGCCGAAGATGAACAGCGTGCTGAGGATGTGGAAGGGCCCGAAGTGCGGGTTCGACTTCCAGCCGAAGATCATTTCCAGCAGGTGGCCGGAATCGTGGGCCAGCCAATCGACGCCCGGAAAGCGGCTCGTCAGCCAGCCGGAAAGCAGGTAGAGGGTCAGCGGGAAGCCGTACATCTCCGTGAACAGGGCGACGAGGAAGGCCGAGAAGGCGCCGAAGGAACGCCAGTCGCGCGTGCTCTGCGGCTTGGCGAAGCTGAAGGCGAAGATGATGAAGATCGCCGAGTTGAGGATGACCAGCGGCCACAGGCCGTAGGCGGCGGGTTCGCTCATTTTTTCTCTCCCTTGTCCTTGCCATGCCCGTGATGGTGAAACAGGTGCATCAACGGACAGGCGAGCAGGAGCAGGTAGGGCAGCACGCCGAGCAGGTGGGCGCGGTGCTCGGCGAACAGGAAGAACGCAGCCACCGCCGCGAAGCCGGCAAATGCCCACTTCGCGCGCCAGGCGGCCGGCGGCTTTTCATGGCGGTGCCCGGGGTCGTGCGTCTCGTCCATGTTTCCTCCCGATTCAGATTGCCGCGCGGCGCAGCCGCAGCGCATTCGTCACCACCGACGCCGAACTGAAGCTCATCGCCAGCGCCGCGATGAGCGGCGAGAGCAGCAGGCCGAAGAAGGGGTAGAGCACGCCGGCCGCGATCGGCACGCCGAGCGCGTTGTAGAGGAAGGCGAAGGCCAGGTTCTGGCGCATGTTGCGCACCGAGGCCTCGGACAGGCGGCGGGCGACGGCGATGCCGCGCAGGTCGCCCTTGACCAGCGTGACTTGGGCGCTGTTCATCGCCACGTCGGTGCCGGTGCCCATGGCGATGCCGACGTCGGCGCGCGCCAGCGCCGGCGCGTCGTTGATGCCGTCGCCGGCCATGGCGACGACGCGGCCCTGCGCCTGCAGCCGGGCCACCAGATCGTTCTTGTCCTGCGGCTTCACCTCGCCCAGCACCTCCTCGATGCCGAGCTTGCGGCCGACGGCGCGGGCGGTGGTGAGGCCGTCGCCGGTGGCCATGATGATGGTCAGGCCGCTGGCGCGCAGCAGATCCAGGGCTTCCGGCGTGGAGCGCTTGATCGGATCGGACACCGCAACGAGGCCGGCTGCCCGGCCGGCGACGGCAAGGAACATCACGCTGGCGCCTTCCAGGCGCAGGGCTTCGGCTTGCTTCTCAAGCGGATGCCAGTCGACGCCGTCTTCCTCCATCAGCGCGGTGTTGCCGAGGGCGATAGTCAGTCCCTGGAGGACGCCGCGCACGCCGATGCCCGAGGCGGATTCGAATTTCTCCGGCGCGTCGAGCTTGAGTTCGCGCCGGCGCGCCTCGGCGACGATGGTCTGCGCCAGGGGATGCTCGGCCCCTTGGTCGAGGCTGGCGGCAATGCGCAGCACCTCGGCTTCACTGTTGCCGGCCGCCGCGACCACGCCATGGAAAGCCGGCTTGCCCTCGGTCAGCGTGCCGGTCTTGTCGACGATCAGGGTGTCGACCTTGCGCAGGTTCTCGATCGCCGCCGCGTCGCGGAACAGCACGCCATGGGTCGCCGCCTTGCCGGTGGCGACCATCACCGACATCGGCGTCGCCAGGCCGAGCGCGCAAGGGCAGGCGATGATCAGCACCGCCACCGCGTTGATGAGGCCGTAGGCCCAGGAAGGCTGCGGGCCGAAGAAGCCCCAGGCGAAGAACGTGATGAGCGCGATCGCCACGACGCCGACGACGAACCAGCCGGCGACGACGTCGGCCATGCGCTGCATGGGTGCGCGCGAGCGCTGCGCCAGGGCGACCATCTGCACGATCTGCGCCAGCACCGTCTGCGCGCCGATCTTCTCGGCGCGCATCACCAGGGCGCCGCCGGTGTTGAGCGTGGCGCCGATCAGCCTGTCGCCGGCCGCCTTGCCCACCGGCATCGGTTCGCCGGTGAGCATGGACTCATCCACGGCGCTCGTCCCCGACAGGACGACGCCGTCGACGGGCACCTTCTCGCCCGGGCGCACGCGCAGCCGGTCGCCGGGGTGCACGTGGGTGAGCGGAATGTCCTCCTCGGCTCCGTCCTCACGAATGCGCCGCGCCGTTTTCGGCGCGAGTCCGAGCAGGGCGCGGATGGCGGCGCCGGTTTCCGAGCGCGCCTTGAGTTCCAGCACCTGGCCGAGCAGCGTCAGCGAAATGATCACGGCCGCCGCCTCGAAATACACGGCCACATGACCATCGGGGCCGTCGATTCGGAACGAGGGCGGAAAGAGGTCCGGCAGCACGGTGGCTGTTACGCTATAAACCCAGGCCGCGCCGGTGCCTAGCCCGATCAGGGTCCACATGTTCGGGCTGCGGTTCGCCACCGACTGCGCGCCGCGCACGAAGAACGGCCAGCCCGCCCACAGCACGACGGGCGTGCCGAGAGCAAGTTCCACCCATGGGCGGGCGGCACCCAACAACGCGTCGAAGGCGCCACCCGACATGGCAATCAGGGTGACCAGGACGGTCAGCGGCAGCGACCACCGGAAACGGCGGCGGAAGTCGACGAGTTCCGGGTTGTCGCCCGCCTCCAGTTCCGGCAGCACCGGCTCCAGCGCCATGCCGCACTTCGGGCAGGTGCCGGGACCGATCTGCCGCACTTCCGGATGCATCGGGCAGGTGTATTCCGTGCCTGCCGGGGCAGTTTCCTCCGGCACGGGCGAGGGCGCCAGATAGCGCGGCGGATCGGCCTCGAATTTTGCCAGGCACTTGGCGCTGCAAAAGCGGATCGTGCGGCCGGCGTGCATCATCGCGTGCGGCGAATCCTGCTTCACCGTCATGCCGCAGACCGGGTCTTTCTCCGCTGCCGCGGCAGAGCTGCCGCTTCCATGCCCCACGTGAAGGCGAGCGTGTTCCATTTTCCGCAACCGGCCGGCTTATTTCATCCCACGGGGCTTTGCACTTCCTTCGGTCGGATTTCCTTCGGGCATCGGCTGCGGCTGTCCTTCCTGGCGGCGCATCATGTGCTCCATCATCATCTGCATCATGTCCATGCGGCGTTCCATCTGCTGCATGCGCGCAGGCTCACCGCCGGGCTGGGCGCCGTCGCCCATCATGCCGCCGCCCATCATGCCCATGCCACCCTTGCCCATCATGCCGCCGCCCATCATGCCCATGCCGCCCTTGCCCATCATGCCGCCTTCCATCATCGGGCAGCCCATCATGCCGGCCTGCATGCCGCGCGCCATCTGCATGTTCTCCTGCATGGTGCGCATGTGCTCGGCCATCGCCTTCTGCCGATCATCGTCGGTCTTCGCCTTGGCAACGCGGTCGAGCTGGTTCTGCATCTTCTTCACGTTGTCCTGCATCTTCCTGACCGTCTGCTCGGGTTTGGCGGGCGCGGCCTTCGCCTCTTGCGCTTTCTCCGGATGGTGTGCGTCGTCGGCAAACACCGGGGCCGCAAACGCAAGCGACGCGGCGATCGCTGTCATGGTCAATGCCAGCCTTTGTTTCTGTGGTACGAATTTGTTCATGGTCGTTCTCCTATAAAGTTCAGTGCTTGTGGTCGGTATGCGTATCTTTTGCAACGGCCAGCGGCGTGAAGCGCGCCTGTTCGGTTTGCTTGCCGGCCAGGGTGACTGACACCACCACCTTGGTTTCGGGGGCCGCGACATACTTCGCCATGCCCTTCAGACGGTTGTCCCCGTCCGGTTTGAGTTCTGCCACGACTTTTTGTTTCCCGGACAGGATGGTCGCGCTGCCCTTGGCGCCGGTGGTAGAAATCTTGTTGTCGGCATGGTCGGTGACGTAGACCACCACCGGGCTTTCCTGGGCCGCGGTGGCGTTCTTCGTCAGCACCAACTCATAGTGGTAAGGGCCGGCCATGCGCAACTGGCCGCCGTTGGGCGCCTTCTGCGTATCCAGATAGGCATCGTCGTGGGCCAGGACAAACCCGGCGGCAAATGCGGGCACCAGTCCCGCCAGGACGGCGATGGATGCGATGCGTTTCATTGCGTCTCCTTTTCAAGTAGCGGTCAAAAACTTTCCTGCTCTTTCGTGGCCAGCAGCCGCTGCAAGGGCTTTTCGCCCCACAGGCGGAACATCACCGGCGTCAGCAGCGTATCCAGCAGCGTCGAACTCACCAGGCCGCCGAAGATCACCACGGCCACCGGATGCAGCACTTCCTTGCCCGGCGCATCGGCCGAGAGCAGCAGCGGCACCAGGGCGAAAGCGGCCACCAGCGCCGTCATCAGCACCGGCGTCAGGCGTTCGAGCGAGCCGCGCACGATCATGTGATCGCCGAACTTCTCGTCCTCGAAGGCGCACAGGTTGATGTAATGGCTGATCTTGAGAATGCCGTTCCGCGTGGCGATGCCGGTCAGCGTGATGAAGCCGACCAGCGCCGCCACCGAAAGCGGCTGGCCGGAAATCCACAGCGCGATGACGCTGCCCACCAGCGCCAGCGGAATGTTGCCCATGATGATGGCCGTCAGCGCCATCGAGCGGTAGCGGCTGTAGAGCACCAGGAAGATCATCGTCAGCGACACCAGCGCGAGAAGCGCGATCAGGCGGGCCGCATCCTCCTGCGCCTGGAACTGGCCTTCGAGGGCGGTGAAGTAGCCTTCGGGCAGGGACCGCGCGGCGAGCTCGGCGCGGATGTCGGCGATGACTTTCGACATGTCGCGCCCGTCGCTGTTGGCCGAGATGACGATGCGTCGACGCGAATTCTCGCGACTGACCTGGTTCGGCCCTTCGCTGTCCTCGATCGACGCCAGCAGCGAGAGCGGCACGTGCCCGCCCGGCGTCTCGATCAGCAGATTCGGCAGCGCCTGCAGGCCGCGCCCGCTCTCGGGCAGGCGCACGACGAGATCGAACCGCCGGTTGCCCTCGACGATCTGCGTGATGCGCTCGCCCTCGATCATCTGCTCGAGGGAACGCAACAGATTGCCCGGCGCCACGCCGTAGCGCGCCGCCTGCTCGTAATCGACGCGGATCTTGATCTGCGGGATCAGCACCTGCTTCTCGATCTGCAGATCGGTGACGCCGGGGATCTGCGCCAGCCGCGCGCGCAGGTCGTCCGCCAGTCCGCGCAGGGTATCCAGATCATCGCCGTAGACCTTGAGGGCGATCTGGGCACGCACGCCGGAGAGCAAGTGATCCAGCCGGTGCGAGATGGGCTGGCCGACGTTGCTGACCGCGGGCAGCACGGCCAGCCGGGTGCGAATGTCGTTGATGATGGCTTCGCGGCTGCGCGCCGAGGCCTTGAGGTCCACGTCGATTTCCGAGTAGTGCACGCCCTCGGCATGCTCGTCCAGTTCCGCCCGGCCGGTACGGCGGCCAACCTGGGTGACTTCGCCCACGTTGGCGATGAGTTGTTCGGCAAGCGTGCCGATGCGGTTGGATTCGGCGAGCGATGTGCCGGGATTGAACAGCACATTGACCGTCAGCGTGCCCTCGTTGAACGGCGGCAGGAAGGAGCGCGGAAAGAGCGGAATGGTGGCCGCGGTCAGCGCGACCGTCGCCAGGGCCGCGGCAAGCAGCTTGCGGCTGTTGCCGAAGGACCAATGCAGCAGCTTCGCGTCCCAGCGCTTGAGCCGGGTGACCAGCGGGCTGTCGCCGGCGTGCAATTGCTTCATCCAACCGCCGCCGTGTGCGGCGGTTCCAGCATCTCGCAGCAGGTAGTAGGCCAGCACCGGCGTGACGGTGACCGAGACGATCATGCTGGCGAGGATGGAGACGATGTAGGCCACGCCGAGCGGCGTGAACAGGCGGCCCTCGATGCCGGGCAGGACGAACAGCGGCACGAACACCAGCACGATGATGAAGGTGGCGTAGACGATGGCCGAGCGCACTTCCAGCGTCGCCCTGGCGATGACTTCCGCGACCGGCCGCGGCTCGGCCAGATCGCGATTGAGCTTGAGCCGGCGCAGGACGTTCTCGACGCCGACCACGGCATCGTCCACCAGCTCGCCGATGGCGATGGCCAGGCCGCCCAGGGTCATGGTGTTGATGGACAGGTCGAAGTAGCGGAACACCAGCGCGGTCGCCAGCAGCGACAGCGGGATCGCCGTCAGCGAGATCAGCGTGGTGCGGACGTTGAGCAGGAACAGGAAGAGGATCACCGCCACCAGGATGGCGCCGTCGCGCAGCGCCTCCTCGACGTTGGTCACCGAATGCTCGATGAAGTCCGCCTGCTTGAAGAGGAACTGCGGCGCCTCGACGCCCTGCGGCAAGGCCTTCGACAATTCGGCCATGGCGCGCTCGACTTCGCGCGTCAGGGCGACGCTGTCGGCGGCGGGCTGCTTCTGCACAGAGAGGATCACGGCCGGTTTGGCGTTGTAGCCGGCGTCGCCGCGCTTGATGGCCGGTGCCAGCTTCACCTCGGCGACCTGCTTGAGCAGGATCGGCTGGCCGCCATGTTGGCTACTGCGCACCGCCACCACCAGGTTCTGCAGATCCTCGATGCGGCTGGTGCGGCCGATCTGGCGGATCAGGTATTCGCGGCCCTGCGCCTCGATGAAGCCGCCGCTGGTGTTGGCGCCGAAATCTTTCAGCGCGGCTTCCAGCTTCTCGCGCTCGACACCCAGCGCCTGCAGCTGCGCCGGCTTCAGCTCGACGCGGTACTGCCGCACTTCGCCGCCGATCGCGATCACCTGGGCGATGCCGGGAATGGTCAGCAGGCGCGGCCGCATCACCCAGTCGGCGTATTCGCGCACCTGCATCGGGCTGACCTTGTCCGGATCCGCCGGCAGGGCGATGAGCAGGATCTCTCCCATGATGGAAGAGATGGGGCCGAGCTGCGGCACGATGCCTTCGGGCAGCTGCTCGCGCACCAGGTTCAGGCGCTCGGCTATCTGCTGGCGGTTGCGGTAGATGTCCGAGCCCCACTCGAACTCGACATAGACGATGGACAAACCGACGCCGGAGACCGAGCGCACGCGCGTCACGCCCGGCATGCCGTTCATGCTCGATTCGACGGGAAAGGTGACGAGTTGCTCGACCTCTTCCGGCGCCATGCCACCGGCCTCGGTCATCAGCGTCACCGTCGGCTTGTTGAGGTCGGGAAAGACATCCACCGGCATCTGGCGCACGGTGAGCGCGCCGTAGATCACCAGCAGCAGCGACACGCCGACGACGATCAGCCGCTGTTTCAGGCTGGTGTTGATGATGTACTCGAACATGGTCAGCGCACCTGCGTCAGAAGGCCCGCACTCTCCGTGACAACGCGCTCGCCGTTGGCGATGCCCTTGACGACCGCAATGCGGCTCGCATCGAGCGGCGCCACGCTCACTTTGCGCAGCACGAAGCGTTCCGCCCCGTCGCGCACCCACACCGCCGTCTCGCCGGCACTGACTTTCACCAGCGCGGCCTGCGGCAGCGCCGCGCCCTTGACGGTACGCGAGGTCTGGGCGATCACCTTGAGCGGCTGGCCGACCGCCACCGGAACATCCGCCGACTTGACGCGAAACAGCAAGGG
>Ga0208244_100484_pt1 | contig 37983 bp, 34 predicted proteins | sample SubbioCR12Aug_5A_FD_184828 | JGI IMG/M metagenome (GOLD analysis project Ga0208244, IMG submission 184828) | Serpentinite rock and fluid subsurface biosphere microbial communities from McLaughlin Reserve, California, USA - CR12Aug_5A (SPAdes) | ecosystem: Environmental > Terrestrial > Deep...
TATTTTGTTCGGTCTGTTGGGGACAAGGTAACCTCAGATGTCATAGGTTGAAACATAAAGTATCAGCACCACGAGCAGTTGAGTTTTGATTTTAATGCCCCGCAGCTCTGCTGCGGGGTTCTTTACTGTCTATGCAACCGGTGAGCAAAGAGAAACGAAAAAAAGTTCTGGGGAAGGCGAGAAGGATCGTCGTCAAGGTGGGTTCAAGCATCCTGGCCTCCGTGGGAAAAGGGCTCCATTATGAAGCCTTCTCCCATCTGACCAAAGAGATTTCGGAACTAAAACGCCAGGGTTTTGAGATCGTCCTGGTCTCATCCGGAGCCATTGCAGCCGGCATGGAAAAATTAGGCTATAAAACCCGCCCTAAATCGATCACTCAGAAACAGGCCACCGCTGCAGTAGGCCAGAGCCGGCTGATCCATATCTACGAGAACTATTTCTCCCACTACCAGCAGATGGTCGCCCAGGTCCTTCTCACACATGACGACCTGAGCCATCGCCGGAGGTTCCTCAATGCCCGTAATACCCTCCTTGCCCTCCTCGAGTTAGGGATCATTCCGATCATCAATGAAAACGATACGGTCGTTGTTGACGAGATCAAGGTTGGTGACAATGATAATCTCTCCGCACTCATCACCAACCTGATCGAGGCAGACCTTCTCATCATCCTGACCGATATCGAAGGCATCTGCGATAAAGATCCGAGAAATCATTCCGATGCCCGATGTATCTCCCTGATCGAGGATATCGATGCGGATATGGAGGGGGTGATGGGAGAGACGAAGAGTCCGATGAGTGTCGGCGGGATGGCGAGCAAGATCCAGGCGGCCAGAAAGGCATCCCGCTTCGGGATCCCCACAGTGGTTGCCTGTGGCACAAAAAAGGAAGTCCTCCGACAGGTCTTGAAAGGAAAAGAGATCGGAACGCTCATTCTTCCCAGGATGAAGACGCTGAGCAGTCGAAAACACTGGATCGCCTTCAACCTGAAACCCAAGGGCGATGTCATCGTGGATGAGGGAGCCAAGAAAGCGATCGTCCAGAAAGGCAAGAGTCTTCTTCCCTCGGGTGTGCTGGAGGTGAGGGGCTCTTTTGACCGGGGAGATTCGGTCTCCTGTATTGGGCCTCGGGGAAAGGAGTTTGCCAGAGGGCTGGTCAACTACAGCCTTAAAGAACTTGAGAAGATTAAGGGCCGCCGGACCAGTGAGATCGAAAGAACCCTGGGCTATAAGTATTCGGATGAGATTATCCACAGGGACGACCTGGTGGTCTTATGAGGGAGCATCACCCTCGAAGGATGAAAATCGATCGAGATATAAGGTTTCGGTTACGGTTACGAAGCCCGTTTCGGCTACCGGTTACGGTTATGTATAAAGAATGAAAAGACGATAAACGTAACCTTTTACTAACGATACGGGCCTCGTTACCCTTACCGTTAGACTTTTTTCCCCAGGTAAATAAGGGAGTCAATGGATCTTAAGTCAGAAGTTAAAGAGATGGCAAAACAGGCCAGGGAGGTTTCTCTCATTCTGGCCCAGCTCTCCACCGATACGAAGAATAATGCCTTATTTGAAATGGCGGATGATCTGGAAAAGAACCAGGGTTTCCTGATCGAAGGGAACAAAAAAGACCTGTCTGCAGGGGAGCAGGCACACCTCTCCTCCGCGATGATGGACCGGTTGCGAATGACCCCTGCGGTGATCCAGGCAATGGCCAAGGGCCTCCGAGAAGTGGCCCATCTCTCCGATCCCGTGGGAGAGGTTGTAAAGATGTGGAGAAGGCCGAATGGATTGACTGTTGGAAGGATGAGGATTCCCATCGGTGTCATCGGAATCATCTATGAATCGAGACCGAATGTGACCGCTGATGCGGCAGGCCTCTGCCTCAAATCGGGCAACGCCATTATCCTCCGTGGAGGTTCAGAGGCCTTTCATTCCAATCAGGCCATCGTCCATATCCTTCAAAAAGGTTTGAGCAAGGCCGGGGTTCCGGAGAAGGCGGTCCAGATCTTTTCCCGGACCGAAAGGGAAGCCATCGAGGAGATGCTCCAGCTTGAAGAAGAGATCGATCTCATCATCCCCAGGGGAGGGGAAGCCTTGATCCGGTTTGTGGCGACCCATTCGAAGATTCCGGTCATCAAACATTATAAGGGGGTTTGTCATATCTTCGTCGATGAGACTGCGGATCAGGAGATGGCCCTGAAGGTCTGTCTCAATGCCAAAGTCCAGAGGCCAGGGGTTTGCAATGCCATGGAGACGCTTCTGGTCCATGAGAGGATAGCGGCCGGCTTTCTTCCGAAGATCGCAGAAGCCCTTCGAAAAGGGGGAGTGGAACTGCGGGGGTGCCCGCAGACCCGGAAGATCCTCTCCGGAATCAAAGAGGCAAAGGAAGAGGACTGGCATGAGGAGTATTTAGACCTCATCCTCTCCATTCGGATGGTCAAGGGAATTGAGGAGGCAATGAAGCATATTGGCGCCTATGGGTCGCTCCACACGGAGTCGATACTTACCTCCGATTATCAGAACGCCCAGCGCTTTCTGAGGGAGGTGGGATCCTCCTGCGTCCTGGTCAACGCCTCCACCAGATTCAACGATGGGTTTGAGTTGGGTCTGGGCGCGGAGATGGGGATCAGCACCTCTAAACTGCATGCCTTCGGCCCCATGGGCCTGGAGGAGTTGACAACGACCAAATTTATCGTCTATGGGGAAGGACAGATAAGGAGCTAAAGAATACAAAAGTTCGGAGTTCGTAGTTTTGAGTTCGGAGTTTTTCAATTATCTCCGAACTACAAACTCCTGACTCCGAACTATTTTGGGATTTGGTTATTGGTGCTTGGAATTTTACCGGATAAACGGTTATAAATGGTTACATGAAAGAAAAAATGGAGAAGGAAACCAAAAGAAAGAAGATCGGGCTCTTCGGAGGGACCTTTAACCCCATCCATTTAGGGCATCTCAGGGGGGCGGAGGAGATTAGGGAAACCTTTCACCTGGATGAAGTGATCTTCATCCCTTCAGCCATCCCCCCTCATAAGGCCATGGAGGAGATCATCGATGCGAAACACCGGCTGGAGATGGTGAGGCTTGCCATTGCCTCCAATCCATACTTCTCCATCTCTGAGATTGAACTCTCAAGGCCTGGAAAATCCTATTCGATTGACACCCTCCGCCATTTTTGCGGGGGTAGTACCGACACCTTCTTTTTCATCCTGGGAGGAGATGCTTTTGTGGAGATAGAAACCTGGAAGGATTTCCAGAACCTCTTCACCCTCTGCCATTTCATCGTGATGGCCCGGCCAGGATTCCAGAAAACTCCTATTGCCTCCCAGCTTCCGGGCTCTCTGACCCCTGACTTTCAATATGATCTCGAAAAAAAGGTCTGGGTTCACCTTTCCGGATACCATCTCTATCTCAAGGAGATCTCTTTCCTCGATATCTCCTCGACGAAGGTCCGGGAGTTGGTCGAGAGAGGGGAATCGGTCAAGTATCTTGTCCCTCCCGAAACAGAGGGCTATCTTCAAAAACACGGGCTTTACCGGAAGAAAGGATGACCGGGTAAAAAAAATTTTCATTTTTTTTCATTTTTCTATTGTCTTCATTTTTTTTTCTGGTATAATGCTACACTCAAAATCATCGTTATTGGAGGATATGGCCACCGACTCAAAAACAAAATCGCTTCTCTGTCTCAGGGCGGCGATTGAAAAGAAGGCTCTGGACCCTGTACTTCTCGAGATGAGGGGAATCTCCTCTGTGACCGATTACTTCCTCATCTGTACGGGGAAGTCGGATCGTCAGGTCCAGGCCATTGCCAGATCGATTGAGGAGACCCTTGAAAAAAGGGGAATCCGACCCCTTGGCCAGGAAGGGGCAACCCATGGAAAATGGATTCTGATGGATTATAACGACGTAGTGGTTCATATCTTTCTGGAGCCGATCAGAACGTTCTATGATTTGGAAGGAATATGGGGCGATGCGACTCGCATCGAGCCTGAATGGGGAGCGCAGATTGTCTAAAAAAAAGATGGTTTCGAAAAAAGTGAAGAAAAAGATCAATCCCACCAAGAAAGGGTTGAAGAAAGGGATCGATAAGAAAAAAAGGTTGAATCCCTTAACAAAAGAGATGGGAAAAGGGGTAGAGAAGATTGACAAGAAGACTCTGTCCCACTTCAGAAAAATCCTTCTCAAGGAAAGGGAACAGATCGTAGGGGAGGTCAAGCAGACCTATGTATCCTCCCAGGAGATGGGACAAGATGGGATTCAGGACATAGGAGATGAGGCAGCCAATATCTATAACAAACAGATCCTGCTCAGCCTCAACGAAAGCGAACGGATAAGACTCCAGGAGGTGGATGAAGCGCTCGATCGGATGGCGGGCGGCGCCTATGGAATCTGCGAAGAGTGCGGCGAGTCGATCAGCCTGAAAAGGCTTGAGGTCAGGCCGGTGGCAAAGTACTGTGTGGCCTGTCTGTCAAAAATGGAAAAAGGGATGCTTTAAAAGATGCTGGTGAAACTGCTCATCCTTATCATTCTGGGACTGGTTTCCATCTTCTGCTGGCTCTCTCTGACCAACCCTCTGGATGTCCAATTCCGCTTTTTTGGAAAGATCATCCCCACCGATCTCTCCACCCTTATGATCACCTCTTTTGTGTTGGGGGTCTTGCTCGTCTTTATCAGTTTCCTGGCAAGGGATGCCAAGCGAGCCATCGAGGGCTATCGTCAGTCGCGGAAGAGAAAGAAAGAGCAATCCATCAAGGAGGAGATGAACAAAGGAATGGAGGATTTCCTCCGGGGGAACCTGGCCAGAGCCAAAGCCCACTTTACAGAAACCCTGAAGAACGATCCCTTCCAGAAGGACCTCTATTTAAAACTCTCGGAGATTTCGGTCAAAGAGGACAATGACGAAGAGGCCCTCCACTGGCTGGAAAGAGCGCGATGGATCGATAGCAAAAATGTCGAAATCCCTCTCCGACAGGGGGAGATCTATCAGCGGACGAAGCGCCCTGATGAAGCCATCCGGGCCTTAAAGCGCGCCATCGGTCTCGATGATAGCAATCTCAGGGCATTGAAAAGCCTGAGGGAGATCTATCGGAACAGCCAGAGATGGGAGGAGGCCATCCGGGTCCAGAGGTCGATTTTAAAGCTGGCCAAGGGAAAACAGACAGAAGAGGAGGAGAACCTCTTCTATTTAGGCTTGAAATATGAACATGCCCTGGACCTTTTAAGCCAGGGCGATGAAGGTGTGGAAGACGCCTTGAAGGTTGCCAAAGAGATCGTCCGGGAGGAGAAGACCTTTGAGCCCGGGTTTGTTTTGTTAGGCGACATCTATCTCCGGATAGGAAAATGGGCTTCGGCAGGAAAGGTCTGGGGAAAGAGCTTCAGGCGGTTCAAGTCGATCATCTTCATCCTCCGATTGGAAGAGCTCTATCTCAACCGGGAGGACCCGGGCACCTTGCTCCGCATCTATCAAAGGACGATGAGCGACCATCCGGACAACTGGGTGCTCGCCTTCTTCTATGCCAAGCTCTGTTTAAGGCTGGAGATGCTGGACGAAGCCCTTGAGGAGATCAATACGATCAGTTTAAGACAGAAGGACTTCCCCGCGATTCACAGGCTTTTGGCGGAAATCTACCTCCACAAGAAAGACTTCAGCCGGGCCGCCCAGGAGTTTGAGAAGACCTTTGAATTGAGCGGGACATCCTATCTTCCCTTCATCTGCACTGTCTGCGAAAGGGAGTCGAAGGAGTGGGTTGCTTACTGCCCTCAATGCCACCGGTGGTCCACCTATACGATCAAAGAGGTTGAGAAGATCATCTCCCAGCTTCCTCTCCCTCGTCCCTTTTCCAAAGAGGCCTTCTTCTCCCTCGAAGAAAGATAAAGAGGGACTCCAAGATTAGAATGAATGCGCGGCCTGATTGAAAGAGTCCTCCAATTTTTATTGCCTTCCCAGTGCCACTGCTGTGAAAGATTTTTAGAAGAAGGCCAGAAAAGGATCTGCCCGGATTGTCTCTCGAAGATCCGGTGGATTGAGCCGCCGCTGTGCACCCTCTGCGGAACGCCTTTTCTCTCCAGGAGGATCGAAAACCATCCTTGCGGCGCTTGTCTGACCAGAAGAAAATATTTTACAATGGCAAGGGCCGTGGGATATTACGAAGGGCCTCTCAGGGAAGCAATCCATCGATGGAAATACGAAGAAAAGAGCTACCTCACCTCCTTCTTCGGAGAGAAATTGGCCGAAGGATTCCGCCGTTATTGGGGTCCTGGCTCTTTCGACCTCCTCGTCCCTGTTCCGCTTCACTCAAAGCGGTTAAGGGAGCGGGGGTTTAACCAGGCCCTCCTCCTCGCAAAGGAGTTAAGCCAAAGAACCCGTATCCCCTACTCAAAGAGACTGCTTCAGAAGAGGATATCCACCCCCCCACAGGTCCATCTGAGCGGTCGAAAGAGGGAAAAGGGCGTGAAAGGCTCGTTCCATATTCAAAGAGATGAAGCGATCAAAGGGAAAACGATCCTTCTGGTCGATGATGTTTACACGACCGGCGCAACCGTCAACGAATGTTCGAAGGTCTTGTTAAAAGCAGGCGCAGAGCGGGTCGATGTATTGACCGTTGCCCACGCCATTAAGCAATTATAAATTCGAAGCACGAAATCCGAAATTCGAAACAAGCACAAATGTTCAAAATCCAAATGTCCTAAAAAGAAAAGTTTAGAATTTTGATATTGGAATTTGTTTCGGATTTCGATATTCGAATTTCGAATTTTATTTTACAACGACATTAGGAAGGTTTCTTTAAAGCTAATGAGTCATCATAGTAAAAAGTTCCTGCTGTGGATCGTGATCCCCATTGTTGTGGTGGGAATCCTTCTCTTTCTATCGATCCAATATCTCTTCGATCCCAATCTTTACCGTAACGCCGTTCAAAAAACACTCACCTCCCAGCTCGGAAGGGAGGTCACTTTCGGAAAGGCAAAAATCGGCTTCTGGGGAGGAATAGGAATTGCTTTTGAAGACTTCCGGATTAAGGACCTTTCCCAATCCGTTGACCTCCTCCATTCCAAGAGATTGATTTTAACGGCAAAGACTCTTCCTCTGTTCAGGAGGGAGGTGAAATGGAAGCGGGTCACGCTTGAGAAGCCTGTCGGCCGTTTCTCACGGGAAAGAAACGGAAGATTCAATTTTTTCGACACCCCATTAAACGGAGAGGCTTTAAAATCCTCCCAAGAAAAGATGATTGAAACCCTCTCCACGCTCTTCGGCGGCACACTATCGATCCGATCCGGAGAGTTCTTCTTTTCAGACGAATCCTTTGGCGGCGACCCTCTCCTGACGGAGATCAAAGCCCTCGAACTGCGTCTTTCAAAGATCTCATTCGGCAACCCCTTTCCATTTCATGTGAGCGGCAAGATTCTCCATTCGAAAAGGGAAGGAAGATTCTCCATCTCCGGAACGATCGAAGGCATCCCCGAAAGGATGGACCTTTCAAAAGGAAAGGTGAAAGCCGAAGTGGAGGTTAAAGGGATCGAGGTCTTTCATTTCTGGCCTTATCTCAAACCCCTGGTTCCCATGAATAAGGTTGCAGGAATCCTCGATCTGAAAGGCAGGTATCAGGGAGACCTCTCCGGACCTTTTCATGCCTCTGCCAAGATCCAGTTGAAAGAGGTGACCTATGATCACCCAAAAGTTTTTGCCTACCTCTTCACCCCCCAATGGATCAACCTCGACCTGCAGGCCACATATGACCAGCAGACGTTTGAGGTCCCCAAGTTTTCGATCGAACTGCCCGAGATAAAAGTCAGGGGGAAAGGCAGGATCTATGGAATCGGGACCAAAGGAATGGGCATGGATGCGGAGGCATCGAGCAGTGTCTTCGACCTTGCGGATGGAAGAAGATTTATCCCCTTCCGGATCATCACCCCGGGCGTGTCCGATCCCCTTTTCCGTGCGGAGGGAAGCGGTCCGGTGCAGATCCTTTCTGTCAAGCTCTCGGGAAAGATTCCGGAAATTGATCACTGTGACGAGCTCTACAATGCCCATGTCCTGACCGTGGAGATGAAGGTCAACAACGCCCGGTTGAAACTCCCCTGGAACCTTCCCGCCCTGGAAGAACTGAAAGGGCACCTCCTTTTCAAGCAGGGCCATCTACACCTGAAAGAAGTGGAGGCAAAGGTCTTCCAGTCGAGCATCGATCGGGCCAGCGGCATCTTTTACGAGCTTCTTCAAATCCCCACCCTCGAGATTAAGGGCCAGGGCCGATTCGATATGGCAGATCTCTCCTCCTTGCTCAAGACAGAAGTTTTTGCCGATGATGCGGAGACAAACAGTATTTTAGGACCCATCACCTCCCTGTCTGGCAAGGCGCCCTATCAGATATCGGTCAAAGGAAAATTGAAATCCCCCCTCCGTTTTCAGCACCAGGGAAGCTATCTTCTGTCAAAAGTTCATCTGACCCATTCTCAGATTCCCTTTCCGGTCTCGATCGGAGAAGGAAAGCTGGACCTCTCCAACGAAGACTTTCAGTGGTCCGGAGCTAAAGTGGAATTCGGTTATTCTTCTCTTCTGATGAGCGGTTCATTAAAGAGAGAAGGAGCTTCTGAATTCACAGCCAAAGGAAAGGTCGATCTGAAAAACCTTCTTGCCCTCTCCCAATCTACTCTTTTTCCGAAAGAGACGCGTTTGAAGACGGAAGACATTAGAAGCTTATCGGGAGCAGGCCAGCTTTCGTTCAAAGGGAGAAAGGCAACGCCCCTCCAACCCCTCTCCTATGAGTTGGAATTCATTCCCAGGGATGCGTCCCTCCTTCTCAAAGGGGTTTCCCACCCGCTCCTCTTTCGGGACGGATCTCTCTCCGTTTCAAACCTCGGGGCCGCTTTTTCAAAGTTTAAGGTTCAGTCGCTCAACTCCTCACTCGTCCTTGACGGAACCGTGAAACAGGGTGAGTTGAATCTCTCCACATCCGGTTCGATCGACCTGAAAAATATTCATGCCCTGCTCCAATTGCCCCTCTTTCCGGATTCAATGCGAACTCAGGCGGACGAGGTTCAGGACCTCGCCGGAGGGGCGGAGCTTCGTTTGACCTGGTCCGGAAGAATGGAACAGGGGATCAACGTCATCAAGGATGGGGAGATCCTGTTGAGGGGGGTCTCTCTACGGCACGGAAAGATACCTGTTCCTCTCTCCCAGATCGAAGGCAGGATTCTTTTTTCTCCCCAACAGATGCGATGGGATGGATTGAAAGGAAGGCTGGGAGATTCCTCACTGATCCTCTCCGGGCTCTACCCCCGTTCTCAAACAGGACCCAGGGAAACAAAGGCAGGGACCGTCAGGCGACTCTCGCTTCATCTCTCTTCTGCGTACCTTGACCTTGACGCCTTCTTCCCCCAGCGAGAAAAAAGAACTCCTGCCTCTTTTGAGAAGATCAGGCAGTGGCTTTCCCTCTGGGCAATCGAAGGTAAGGTCGATGTCGAAAAAGGAAGATATCGAAATCTCGATTTCAAGGACTTAAAGTTCGAGATGAAGACGGCGGAGGGAAAGTTAATCATCCATCCCTTTCAATTGAAAGCCAATGGAGGGGATCTCTGGGGCGAAGCCTGGCTACAGCCTTCAGAAAAAACCATTTGGTTTGAGATGAAGCCCCGTCTCTCCCATATGGAGGCCGCACCCCTTCTCAGGGCTCTTCTCAAGAAAGAGGATGAGGAGAAGATGTTGGTGACAGGGAGAGTTTATATCGATCAGGTGCAACTCATAGGAGAGGGGGAGAATTTCCAGAAAATGAAGGAGTCTCTCCAGGGAGGGTTAAGGCTCGAATTAGAGAATGGAGTGATCGAAAGAGGGAGCATTCTGGCCAAGATATTTTCGATCCTCAATGTTTCACAGTTATTTAAAGGAAGGCTCCCTGATCTCAAGACCAAAGGACTTCCCTATCAGCGGATTTCGGCAAACGTTCAGGTCCAGGAGGGGGTTGCTTCCACAGAGGACTTCCTGGTTGATAGCGATGCCATGCGGATCACCATTGTTGGAAAAGTCGACCTTGGCAAGAACCTGATCGACACAAAGATAGGAGTCCACCCATTGGTCACGGTCGATATGGTGCTGAGCAACATTCCCATCGCGGGATATATTCTCACGGGAAAAGAGAAGGCTTTCCTCTCTTATGTCTACGAAGTGAAAGGAGATCTTGACGATCCCAAGATCGAAGCCGTTCCATTTAAAACGGCCGGAGAAGGTTTGTTGGGCATTTTCAAACGCCTCCTCGAAACCCCCCTGAGACCTTTCCAGAAAAACAATTCTGATAAAAAGTAAGAAAAGTTCGGAGTTCAGAGCTTGGAGTTCGGAGATAAAAACTAGAGTATAAAAATTTTTTGCCAAACAAATGTTTTTTTTCACAAGCCGAGTTTTCCCTTGACAAATAACAAGATGTTGTTGTAGTGAATAGGGGTCACACTAAATATAGCCTATCAACTACCTTAACTTCGTCAAATTCCACAACACAGGTGATCAGAAAATGGCAAGTGTCATTGAGATGAAAGAGGAACGTAAAGATTTAAAAGAAGAGTTTGAAACAACAGATATGGCCCTTTTCGTTCGCACCTCTGAAGAGTCGATGAATGATTGGAACCGCCAGAGGATCGTCGATGCCCTCATCAGAGAGACTTATATCGATGTCGATACGGCAAAAGAGATCGCCCGGGAGGTGGAAGATTTAATTGTCACCTCCAAGATCAAAATGATCACCGCACCTCTTGTCCGTGAATTGGTTGACACGAAATTGGTTGAAAGGGGGCTGGAACAGGCCCGCAAGATGCACACCCGATTGGGTATGCCCCTTTACGATGTGGACCAGCTCATCCTCCATCCCAACAAGGAGAATGCCAATGTCCCTCACGGCCCGGAGGCAACCAACCTCACCCTTGCGGAGAGGATCAAAAAGGAGTATGCCCTTCTCTCCGTTTTTTCACAGGAGACTGCGGATGCCCATATGAGAGGGGATATTCATCTCCATGACCTGGGTTTTGTGGACCGGCCTTACTGCAGCGGACAATCTCTCGAATATATTAAGCGGTTCGGCCTGAGCCTTCCCAACTCGATTGCCATGGCCAAACCTGCCAAGCATCCGGAAGTGCTCCTGGCCCATATGGTGAAGTTTGCCGCCGGCCTTCAAAGCAATTTTGCCGGAGCCATTGGCTGGGACGCTGTCAATCTCTTCTTTGCTCCCTATCTGACGGGCATGTCGGATCGGGACCTCGAACAATTAGCGCAGATGATGATTTTTGAATTCTCCCAGCAGGCGGTCGCCCGCGGAGGGCAGGCGATCTTCACCGATCTCAATCTCTACTGGGAGATTCCAAAACACTTCGAAAATGTCCCTGCCATCGGACCGGGCGGAGAGAAGACGGGAAAGAATTACAGCGACTATATGAAAGAATCGCAGCGCTTTGCATGGGCCCTCTTCAATGTCTTCATGGAAGGGGATGGGTCCGGAAGGCCTTTCTTCTTTCCCAAACCGCTCGTCCATATCACAGAGAAGTTCTTTCAGACACCCGGTCACATGGACTTTCTCCATCACATCTGTGAGGTCGCCTCTGAAAAGGGCAACACTTATTTTATTTTCGATCGCGGGGAAACAGCTAAAATCTCCGAATGCTGTCGCCTCAGCTTCAAACTCGATCAGACCGACCTCGAGGATGCAAAAGAACCCTGGAAGATGCGATATTGCGCCCTCCAGAATGTGACGCTCAACCTTCCGAGGATCGCTTATTTAGCGAAAGGGGATGACACCCGGCTCTTCTCCAAGCTGACAGAATTCATAGAGATCGCGGTCAAGGCCCATCTGGAGAAGAAAGTCTTCATTGAAAAGCTCCTCTCCATTGGTGAGCGGGGGCCTCTTGCCCTCTTAGCGATGAACCGGGATGGCTCTCCTTACCTGAGGATGCATCGGGCCAGCTTCCTCATCGGGATGGTCGGGCTCAACGAACTCGTCCAGGTTCATACCGGTCAGGAGATGCATCAGTCGAGGCAGGCCTTTAAATTCGGACTGAAGGTGATCGCCCACATGAAACTGCTGGTCGATAAGTTATGTGAACGCTATGGAATGCACTTTGTCCTCGAACAGACGCCTGCTGAATCGACCGCCTACCGTTTTGCCAAACTGGACCTTAAATTTCATTCGCCCCGATCGGGCCACATCGTCAAAGGCGACCTCTCGAAAGGGGAAGTCTATTATACGAATTCGACCTATCTGAACAACTCCGCCGTGCTCAATCCGATTGAACGGGTCAGGCAGGAGGGGCTCTTTCATCCCCTGATCGAGGCGGGTGCATTGACCCATATCTGGCTGGGCGAGGCAAAACCTTCAAGAGAGTCTCTGGCCAATTTTGTGATCAAGACGTTCAGGCAGACTCAAAATGACCAGATCGCCTTCTCACCGGAGTTCACCACCTGTAATGCCTGCAATCGAACGAGCCGGGGACTCCGGTCCTCCTGCTCATACTGCGGGTCGGCGGAGGTGGATGGAATCACCCGGATCACCGGCTACTTCACCAAGCTCTCCAGCTGGAACAAGGGGAAGATCGGCGAACTCCACAATCGTTACCGGAATCAGGCCTACATCGAAGCCAAAGAGGGAGGGACCGTTCTAAAAGCCGGGTGATTAAATGAAAGGTTAGTGTTACGCAAAAAGGTTCACGGTGACGATGCTCGTATCGAAATTCGAAGCTTGAAGTTAGAAGCTCGAGCATCCAGTTTCTATTAACGAGCCTCGATACGAGCTTCGACAACGACAAACGCCAATTTTATTTTAGGGAGAAAACATGGAACAGATCAAAATCTTTTTTAAAGCAAAATGCCCGAAATGTCCTGCCGCCAAAGAGATTGGGATGGAATTAAAAAGGGAGGGCGTGCCGGTTTTTCATTACGATCTGGACACGATCGATGGCCTTGCGGAAGCCTCTTTCTACAGCATCCTCTCCACCCCTTCCTTCATCATTGAGGATGAAGAGGAGAAGGAAGTGGCCAGCTGGAGAGGCGTGGTCCCAACCCTTCAGGAGGTGAGGCAGCGCCTGTTCAGAAGTAACTGATGGGGGTGATCGTGACTGGCGCCAGTCAGGATTTTATGTCACTCTGACGGTCCACCCACATACTTCCTTTTATGAATAGAAACCATGATCGAGATCAAAGGATTCTTAGAAACTTCCTTTCTGGACTGGCCGGGGAAGATCAGTTCTGTCTTTTTCCTGCCCGGCTGCAACTTCCGATGTCCGTACTGTCACAACCATCCCCTGGTCTTTGAACCCGGGCAGTTCGCTTCGATCTCCCTCAAAGAAGTTCTACGGCGCCTTGACGCTCTCAAGGATTGGATCGATGGAGTCTGCCTGACGGGAGGAGAGCCGACCCTGCACGCGGATCTTCCTCTCCTGATCCGCCAAATCAAAGAGAGAGGATTCCCGGTTAAACTCGATACCAATGGGTCCAACCCGGAGATGCTTGAAAAACTAATCGATAAAAGAGAGGTTGACTTCATTGCCATGGATGTGAAGGCGCCCCTGGACCCTTTCAGCTACCGGCGGTCAGCCGGTTGTTCCATAGACCTCGCTCTCATATCGAAATCAATTGAAATGTTGAAGCAAGGGAAAGTGGAGTATCAATTTCGGATGACAGTTGTTCCTCCACTCCATAGTGAAAAAGAGATCCGGACCCTGGGCCAGCAGCTGAAGGCTGGCCGGAGAATGACCCTCCAGAATTTCAATCCGGAGAACCCATTGGATCCCTCCCTGAGAAACACTCTCCCTTATGATCCGAAACTCTTAAAGGAAATGGAAAAAAGAGTGCAGGAGATGGTATGAACGTTAATTACAAATCGCAGATTGAACGTTGGAACTTATTTGGGATTTGTCATTTGGAATTTGAACTTTGAATTTTATGTCCTCTTCCCTTAAAGAGATCCGAATGAAATTGGAGGCACTGGAGAGGGAAATCCATCTCCTGAGGCCCATCTTCGAAGCAATCCGTGATCCTTTCTTCATTCTCAATCAAAAGGGAGAATTCTTGAAGGTGAACCCGAAGGGGTTGGAATTGTTGATCTACCCTCCGGAAGAACTTCAGCGGATGGTTTTCATCGATGTGGTGGCCCTCAATGACCTCAGCGCCATAAGAGAGGGTTTCGACGAGATGGAAAAGGGACGTGAGATGTCTTTGAGCCTCCGCGTGGTCAACCGGCTCAGGGATGAAATTCCCGTGGGTTGCTTCGGAGCCCTCCGGGGAGAAACCTACTTGATCACCCTGCGGGATTTGAGGGAAAGGATACAGCTCGAGGAGGAATGGGAGAGGTCAAAGAAACAGTTTATGGAGAAGATCCGGGAGAGGGATCAATATGCCAGGGAACTGCAGGCGATGAGGGACCTTTTTAAGGAGAGAACCAGAGAGGTCGAGAGGATGAAAGAGGAGGCTGTCCTGCTTTCTTATACCGACGACCTGACCGGAATCTATAACCACCGATTTTTTATTCAACAATTGACCCTGGAGGTGGAACGTCAAAAACGTTATTCCACCCCTCTCTCCCTGCTCATGATCGATATCGACTATTTTAAACATTATAACGATCACAACGGACACCTGGCGGGAGATGAGGCGTTGAAGGCCATTGCCCTTCTCATCCAGCATGGGGTCCGTCAGAGTGACATCATCGCCCGCTATGGGGGTGAGGAGTTCGCCGCCATCCTGGTCAATGCAACAAGGGAGAAGGCGATGGAGATTGCAGAGAGGGTGAGAAGAATCATTGCGGAAACTCCCTTTCCCAGCGAAAAAGAGCAACCCAATGGAGATGTGACGGTGAGCGTCGGGGTGGCCGCCTTTTCTTCTCCCATCTCCACGCTCACGGATCTGATCCGCGAGGCGGACAACGCTCTCTATCGGGCCAAGAGAGCAGGCCGCAATCGCATTGAGGGATGAGTTGAAAACGATCCTTGTCACCGCTGGAGTGATCATCGAAAAAAAGAAGGTCCTTGTGACTCAGAGAATGGAGGGGGCTCCCCGCGGCCTGCTCTGGGAATTTCCGGGAGGGAAGGTCAAGGAGGGTGAAGACCCGAGAAAGGCCCTGCAAAGGGAGCTGAAAGAGGAGCTCGATATCGATGTGGAGGTGGGAAAAATCCTGGAGGCTGTCTTTCATACCTATCCCGAATATCCGATCCTTCTCCTCACCTATCGCTGCCGAATAAAAAAGGGAGTTCCCAAACCCATCGGATGTCACGACCTCCGATGGGTCGGTTTGGAGGAGTTGAATAAATTGTCTATGGCCCCTGCAGATGAACCCATCCGTAAACATTTGATTACTGCTAAAAGATAGTACTCCCCATATAAGTTAGAAAATAAGGGTTCGTCTGACGGCAACGGTAATCCCGCGTTTCGCGGGACCCGTATCGTTAAATTAAAATGGACGTTTATCGTTGTCGAGGCTCGTATGTGGATGCTGGATACTCGAGCTTCAAGTTTCGAGCTTCATGCTTCGATACGAGCATCGTCACCGAAAACCCTTTTTTTAACCGGTAACCGAAACGGGCTTCGTAGCCCTTACCGATAGACCCATCTCATTTCATATTGGAAATGAGATGGAGATTGGTGTAAAATAACTCTGGAGCTGACCCATGTCAAAGGACCCGATGCAGAGATATGCTGAAAGTCTGGAAAAAACCATCCAGCACAACTATGGCCATCTGAAGGAGATGGTTGATGATTTTAAGGGGCTCTGTCTGCTGGTCACTCCTGAAAAACATACTCCTCAGGATATCATCGTTGATATCCGCGAGCTCTTCAAAGAGATTCGGGACAGATTGGCAGAGATCAAAGCCATCCAGCAGCTCCTTCAGGGGAAATACAGGCAGTACTATCGCCGGGATTCTCTGCGTGACAAATCGATCATGGAATTCGGATTCCTCACCAAAAATCTCTACTCAAAGTTTGAATATATCCTGATTCAAAAACAGGCGCTGGCACACAAAAAGGAGGAGGTCTCCAGGGAGGAGCAGAAGGGCTTTCCTTATCAGTGGTTTCACTCCAGAGACAATCAGGTCACCTTCGTCAGAAACCTGCGGATTCTGCATGAGCTGGATTATGGAGACCCTTCGAATCTGGGGATCGAGGAGAGACGGAAGGTCCTTCAGGAGAAAGTCCGGCATCTCACCCTCTTCTGCCTCAGAGGGAACCCCAGCCTTATCGATGAGGTCTATTCCCGGTTCAGATTGCGGGAGCATGACATCATCGAACGGTATGCCCAGGATGAACTTCACGGATTGATCACCCACTTGAAAGAGGTGAACCCGGCGGAGCTAGAGAAAGTTTTTCAACGAATTTTAGAGAGCGAGGAGTTCTCAAAACTAAAATGTCTCCTCATCCCGATTCATTCTTCAAAGGAGCTCGAAGGCAATCAATTCGATATGATTAAAAAGACTCTCGATGAGATGAAAGAAGGAGAGGTTAAAACGAATAATATTTGACACCCTCAACGCAAATCGTTATAAAGTGGTTTGAGAAGACCATAATAACCAAACATCAAGCACCCATAACCAAATAATAACCAATGACTCAACAACCCAAATTCAAGCCAAAGATATTTGAAATTTCCCTATTTCACCTCCTCCCCCTTTGATGGGGGAGGATGAAGGTGGGGGTGGACAAAAGGAATTTGGTGATTGGTGCTTGGAGCTTCATTTCCCTCAAGCCTATGGATCAAAACCTCAGACAATTTTATTTCTTCAGTGATTTTTTGAACCGGAAGGTCTATTCTCTGTCCGGAAAGAAGACAGGTAAGATCGTCGATCTGGTGGCCGAGAGGGTAGAACCCTATCCGATGATTCTCGGGGTGGTGATTCAGGCAAAAGGGAGAAAAAAGTTTTATCTTCCCTGGGAGAAGATGCTTCAGGTTGAACCCCGGATCACTCTTGCCGAAGAAGACCTTCTCGACCTTACGAACTTCCTTGCCACAAAGGACGTGGTTCTGCTTCGAGACGAGGTGATGGACAAACAGATCGTTGATACCTACGGCGCTAAGGTGGTGAGGGTCAACGACCTCCACTTCTTAAGGGTTGAGTCCCGGTTGCGGCTGGTTCATGTCGATGTGGGATTCCGGGGATTGATGAGGAGGGTGGGATGGGAGAGGCCCACCGATCGAGTGCTCGAGTGGCTCTTCTCCTACAAGCTTCCCAATCAATTCATCTCCTGGAAATATGTTCAACTCCTCTCCGGCTCTGACCTGCTCCACCTCAGCGTCTCTCAGAAGAAGCTGTCCCACCTTCATCCTGCGGATTTGGCGGATATCATCGAGGACTTGAGCGGCCGGGAACGATCTGCGATCTTCGATGTTCTGGATCCCGAAACAGCCGCAGAGACCCTCGAGGAGATTGATCCGAAGATTCAGAAGGCCCTGATCGAAACCATTCCCCTGGAGAAAGCGTCGGATATCGTGGAAGAGATGTCGCCCAGCGATGCGGCTGATCTTCTGGGTGATCTCACTGAGGAGAGGGCTGAAGAAATCCTTGAAGGGATGGAACAGGAGAGGGCCGAAGACGTGCGGGAACTGCTCGTCCATCCTGATGAGTCGGCCGGAGGGTTGATGACTACAGCTTATCTCAGCCTGACACCGGAGATCACGGTGGAGGCGGCTATTTCTCGGTTAAAATTGGAAGCTCCGAATCTGGATATCATCGATTACATCTATGTGGTGGATGAGGAGGAAGCGCTTCAGGGTGTGATCAGCATTCGAGACCTTCTCACGGCCCATTCCCAGCAGTCTCTCTCCGAAATCCAGACTCCGAGGGTGGTGAGCGTCAAACTGGACGAGGATCAAAATGAGGTGGTGGACGCCTTCGCCAAGTATGGATTCAGGGCCTTGCCCGTCCTGGACGATGAAAACCATTTGAAAGGCGTGATCAGTTTTCGAAGCGTTCTCGATGTGCTTGCGCCGGATGCCGGATAACCTTAAAACACCAATAACCAAGCACCTGCCTTCGTCCCGCAGGGCGGGACTTCGCGCAGGCAGGCCAATAACCAAATAATAACCAATATCCAAATTCCAATGATTTTTTTGATGATTGGTTATTCGAAATATTGGAACTTATTTGTCCCGCCCTGGCGGGATTGGAATTTGGTGATTGGAATTTTTCATAGATTTTGACGAAATAACCATGACCAATTACACCCAATGGATTTCAAGCTCAAAGCGGTCCCTATGGAGGACGGTCGGCCTCTTCTTCATTCTGATGGGGCCGGGCATCATTACCTCCAATGTGGATAACGATGCCGGCGGCATCACCACTTACTCCCTTGCCGGCGCACAATTCGGGCTCAAGTTTATCTGGTCTTTGATTCCCATCATGATCGTCCTGATCGTGATCCAGGAGATGTGCGCCCGGATGGGAGTGGTGACCGGAAAAGGGCTTTCGGACCTGATCCGTGAAAAATTTGGCGCCAAGATCACCTTCTATTTGATGATCGCCATGTTTCTGACCAACATGGGCAATGCCATCTCCAACTTTGCTGGCGTGGCCGCAGGAATGGAAATCTTCGGGGTCGACAAATTCGTCTCCGTCCCGCTTAGCGCATTTCTCGTCTGGTGGATGGTCGTCAAGGGGACTTATAAGTCGGTGGAGAAAGCTTTTCTGGTCGCCTGCGTTTTTTACATCTCCTACATCATCACGGGCATCATCGTGAAGCCGGATTGGAACCATGTGGTCGAACAATTCTTAAACCCCCAATTGAACCTTCAGCCTTCTGAGATGGCCATGGTGATCGGTCTCGTAGGAACGACCATTGCTCCCTGGATGCAGTTCTATCTCCAGGCCTCTATTGTTGAAAAAGGAATCAAGATAGAGGAATATAAGTTCGCACGGTTCGATGTGGTCATGGGATCGATCGTCGTCCACATCGTCGCCTTCTTCATCATCCTCGTCTGTGCGGAGACCCTCTTCAAAACCGGGGTGAGAATCGAAACCGCAAAGGATGCAGCTCTCTCCCTGGCGCCCCTGGCGGGAAAATACTGCACCTATCTCTTCGCCTTCGGGCTGGTCAATGCCTCCCTCTTTGCGGCCTCGATCCTTCCTCTTTCCACAACCTATCTCATCTGCGAAGGTCTGGGCTGGGAGGTGGGTATTGACAAGAAGTTTATGGAAGCCCCACAGTTCTATGGGATCTATTCCCTGATCATCTTTTTAGGGGCGGGGATCATCCTCTACCCGGATCTACCGCTCATCCCGATTATGTATTTCTCGCAGGTCATCAATGGCGTGGTCCTCCCCTTCATCCTCATCTTCATCCTCCTGCTCATCAACGACAAAAAGCTGATGATGCAGCACACCAATGGCCCCATCTTCAACCTCATCGCCTGGACAACCACGATCGTCCTGATCGGCTTCACCCTGATGCTCTTCATCCAGATGATTTAATTTTAAATAGGGAATACAAAATGTGAGAGTCAGGATTTGACTTTACAGCCACGATCAAACCAAAGAAGTATTTCTTCCTGAAGTCTTCGGCAAGTCATTTTGTCCCAATAGCGCAGATTTCAACCCATAATTCTTGCTATTCACGCCTGTCCTAATATTCCTTAAGCCCCAAGCCCTTGAATCCAGCCAGGAGCAATCTACCTTTCTTGACAAACAACAGGTCCACATCGTATCTAAAGCTCTTTGAGAAAAAATGGAAGTGAAGAAAATTTAAGTTTTTTTTGATTTAAGTCAAACCCCAATTGAGTCAAAAATTTTGACAAAATCCCCTCTAACTCCCCTTTGCCAAAGGGGAGAACTCATTATTATCCCCCTTTGGAAAAGGGGGAATAAGGGGGATTTTAATATGAGATTTAACAAACCCTTAAATAGCCTTACTGTCATATTTCTAGATCAATAGAACGATTTTTCACTCAATTGGGGTCAAACACTCTTTTATCATTTCATATTATATTACTATTAAATGATCGGGCTCCCTCTCCTCTGTTCCTGAGGTAGAGAGAGAAAAGTCTAACCTATAAAACTTCATAAAAAGGAGGAGAAAAAATGTTCTGTTACCAGTGTGAGCAAACAGCAAAAGGCGAAGGATGTACAAAGATCGGTATTTGTGGGAAGGAACCGGACGTAGCAACCCTTCAGGATCTTCTTATTTACGCACTGAAAGGATTGTCTTTGTATGCGGTAGAAGGTCGGAAAGTGGGTGTCACCGAACGGGAAGTAAACATTTTTACGGTCGAGGCCGTCTTTTCCACGTTAACAAATGTCAATTTCGATCCGGCCCGCTTTGTTCAAATGATTCAGCGGTGTGTGACCCTGAGGGATAATTTGAAAGAAAAAGTAAGGACTGCAAAAGGAAAGGTCGATTTTCCTGAAGGCTCGGCTACGTTTAGACCAGCAGCCAACGTACAGGAACTGGTAAAACAGGGAGAACCAGTGGGGCTCAAATCCGATTCTACTGTCGATCCGGATATCTTATCTCTCCAACATATCTTGCTCTTTGGCCTTAAGGGAGTTGCTGCCTATGCAGATCATGCCCAGATTCTTGGGCAGGAGGATGATAAGGTCTATGCCTTCATTCACGAAGGTCTCGCTGCAACCCTGAGAAAGGACCTGTCCTTGAACGACTGGGTAGGGCTCGTCCTCAAGTGCGGCGAGATCAATCTCAGGGCCATGGAGCTTCTCGATGCTGGCAATAGTGGGACCTATGGGCATCCCGTTCCTACCCAGGTTCCCCTCGGAACCAAAAAGGGAAAGGCCATCCTGGTTTCAGGCCATGATCTCAGGGATCTGGAGGAACTCCTCAAGCAGACCGAAGGCAAGGGTATCTTCACCTTACGGTTGCAAAAACGGCCACGGGTAAACCGCTCTTCAAGGCTTCTGACGGCGATTAAGTTGACATGTTAAGGGAAACGGTAGACCTCACCTAATGTGAACTCCGGCAAGGACTTGGGATGTGTGTGCTTATTCGCTAAAAGGTTCGCCCCGAAGCCTTTACGAACGGTTCACCCATGTCCGTTTTGACTAAATCTTTTGCAATGTTAAGGTTCATTTATACCCACGGTGAAATGCTTCCTACTCATGGATATCCAGGATTGAAGAAGTACGCCCATTTTTATGGCCATTATGGGACAGCCTGGCAGAATCAGGCCAAGGAATTCGCCGATTTTCCTGGAGCCATCCTGATGACCACCAACTGTCTCCAGAAGCCCAGAGATACTTACAAAGGGAATGTCTTCACGAGTGGCACTGTCGGATGGCCGGGGATACCCCATACCTCGGATCGAAACTTCAAACCCGTCATTGATAAGGCCCTGGCCATGCCTGGTTTTACGGAAGATAAAAGTGGCCGCTCCGTCACGGTCGGCTTTGCAAGAAATACGGTCATGAGCGTTGCAGACAAGGTAATTGAGGCAGTAAAAGGAAAAGCCATCCGGCACTTCTTCCTAGTAGGCGGTTGCGATGGTGCAAAGGCTGGCCGGAACTATTACACCGAATTCGTAGAAAAAATCCCAAAGGACTGTGTTGTTCTTACTTTAGCCTGTGGCAAATTCCGATTCTTTGATAAAGATCTTGGGAATATTGGCGGCATCCCGAGGCTCTTAGACATAGGCCAGTGCAACGATGCCTACTCTGCCGTTCAGATTGCCGTAGCCTTGTCCAAGGCCTTCAACGTGGGCGTCAATGACCTGCCCCTTTCTCTGATCCTTTCCTGGTACGAACAGAAGGCCGTGGCCATTCTTCTCACCCTTCTCTATCTGGGTATAAAGAACATTAAGTTAGGCCCATCACTTCCGGCCTTTGTTTCACCGAATGTATTGAAAGTGCTGGTGGATAACTTTAATATCCAACTCATCTCAACGCCGGATCAGGACTTGAAAGCGGTATTGGGAAATTAAAACGTCCTTATCGTCCTCTTCTACGGGGGACGATGGAGGTGTCAAGAAGTCAGGATAGGGGCCCGTTGAGACCTGATGACTCCATTCATGGTTATGTTTCTCAATGCCCTACAAAAGTCTTGACCGGAGGGTCGCAGTACAATGCTTTCAAACCGAAATCGTTAAATTTTGGTATTCCGCAATCCCACTCTTTGGTGTACTGATTTGGTAGGATATAATTTGACAAAGCCTGTCCGACCCACCGGTTTTGTAAAGTAATTCAAGTCGTGAATGATTTTCATTCATGGACGCGGCCTTGGAGCCTCGTTAAATATTTTAAATTGCTCTGTGAAATCCAGAATTCTTATAAACCGGACTTATTTAACAAACTTAACTGCGCCCCCTGGGAATACTTGCCTGCGCGAGTCCAGCTTTTTGGGTAGTCAATGCAGTAAGGCGCCTAACAGGATTGCAGACAAACATTAAAGAATTTTCATGGAATTGGCTTCCAAGTTTACTTTTTTTGGCCAAAATTGTATACTTGGAATCAAGAGGAATCTAACATTGCAATACAATTTTGAATGGGACCCATACAAAGCCAAGCAGAATCTTCAAAAGCACAAGGTAAGTTTTGAACGAGCGGCGGAAGTCTTTTTAGATCCTTGGGCCATCTCTATTTATAATGAAGAACACAGTTTGGATGAGGATCGTTGGATAACCGTTGGCAAAGACCAAACCAATCTTATCCTGGTCGTCATCCATACTTTCCATGAAGAAAACATTGATAATTGCAGAATTCGCTTGATCTCTGCCAGAAAGGCAATAAAGAAGGAAATCAAACAATACGAGGGTGATGAACCATGAAAAAAGAATACGATTTTTCCAAAGGAGAGAGGGGTAAATTCTTTCGGCCAGGTGTTAAATTGAACCTACCTGTATATTTAGAACCGGATTTGCGCGATTATTTCCCCAATGCGGAGTCTGTAAATAAAGCTCTGCGCTGTTTGCTACCCCTGTTATCTTCCCAAAAATCTGGGCAATCTTTAAAAAAAAATTGATGTGTCTTTCGGTATAGACAACAAGATAATTTAAAATCTAGAACCTCACCTAACCATCCCTTAGTTCAATGGTCTTTCTTTGGCAAGTGGGGTTGCCCTTCAAATATCTCTTTTAGATCTCTTCCAAATTTCTCAGTTTCATCCCCAACATGGGGGTGTTTATAAGCAGGGTTCTAAGTTCGCCAAGAGACCTCCCTTTTAAAGGAACTTCAACAGGATAGATGGAAGCCGCTCTTTTTCCTCTCCTTACAATTGTATAGCTTTCTCCTCTATATTTTATATCGTTTAAGATCTCAGAAAATCTCCTAACTGCTTCCGTCGCATTAATCTTCTTCTCCATAAAGAAATCCCCCTCCAAATTTTACATAAAAAACTGTGTTTTTTGTCAACAATTTTGATTTGTAGAAACAGTTCTTTAAAATTCGGATGATTTTATGGGGATGAGTTATAACACATCCCCCTCGCCCTCCGATGAAATGTGAGGTGGGGATCGGTAGAAATTAACAACGGGCTCTTCTCAGGAGGCGTTCCCAGGTGTCGTCCACATTGGCTTGCGTGATCTCGATATCCTTTTCGGTGAGGTGGCTGAAACGGCCCTGGAGTTTTAAATATTCCCTGACAGGAACGACACGTTGTTCCTCTTGAATCGTATAATCCCTTCCATTCTCGATCTCATAAAGTGGAAAGATCCTTGAGCGGACGGCAAGCCTCGAAATTTTGACGCTCTGCTCGGAAGCCATCTTCCATCCCGGCGGGCAGGGAGAGAAGAGGTGGATGAATCGGGTTCCCCGGATTCCCTTCGCCTTCTCTAATTTTCGAATGAGGTCCTCCGGATAGGCGATCGTTGCTGTGGCCGCATAGGGAATATGATGATCGGCCATAATCGCCATGATATCTTTTTTAGGATTTTCTTTGGGCTGCATCACCGGAGTTGTGGTCGTCCAGGCAAGAAGCGGGGTAGCTGAACTTCGCTGTGTCCCTGTATTCATATAGCCTTCATTATCATTACAGATATAGAGCAAATTTTCATTCCTCTCTGCCGCGCCGGAGAGGGCCTGTAGCCCGATGTCAAAGGTCCCGCCATCCCCAGCCCATACCGCCACCAGGGTTTCGTCGTCCCCGCGAACATCCAGGGCGGCCCTGACCCCTGAAGCAGTCGCAGCCCCTGTGACAAACCCGGCATGGACAGCCGTGATTCGGTAACTGGAATAGGGCCAGAATCCCGGGACAATCGACCAGCAGGAGGCAGGAAAAACCATGATGGTCTTCTCTCCCAGGGCTTTCAGGGTGAGCCTCATGCTGATGGCTGCTCCGCATCCGGCGCAAGCTAAATGGCCATGACCGAGGTTCTCCGTTATAGGGACTTTTATTTTATTCATCTAAGCCTCACTCTTTTAGATCTCCAAAAATCCGAAATCCGAATATCGAAACTCGAAACAAATTTTAAATCCAAATGACCAAATTTTCGAAACGATAAAGATTTGAATTTCTTCATTCGGTCATTCGATATTGTTTCGGATTTCGAATTTCGTGCTTCGGATTTATCTTTTTAAACCTAGCCACAGGATCTCCTCTTCGGGTTGAGGATGTTCTACCGTATATTGAATCGCCTGTCCGATCAGCTCCGGAGTAATATCCCTTCCACCCAATCCAGAGACGAATCCAAAGACCTGGGGCCTCTCCTCTCGAGGATACAAAGAGGCTCTTAATTCCTGGGCAAAGATGCCTCCTACTCCGGCAGAAAGATTCCGGTCGATCACCGCCAGCTTCTTTGCCCCCTTGATCGCCCCGTAAATCTCTTCGGAAGGGAAGGGCCTAAATCGCTTGATCTTTAATCCGGCAACGCTCAATCCATCTTCATTCAGTTTCCGGATGACCGTCCTGGAGGTGCTCGTCACGGTTCCGGAGGTCATCAAGAGGACCTCCGCTTCCTCCTTTCCGTATCTCTCGATGGCGCCATAGCCCCGGCCAAATCGGGATCTGAATTCATCGTCCACCTTCTTTGAAACATCGGGGACCTCTTCCATGGCCTTCTGGATCTTATATCGAAATTCCATAAAATGTTCGGGCATGGTGATGACGGAGTAGGCCCTCGGTTCCTGAGTATCGATCGGATAATCCGGACAGAAGGGCGGCAAGAAGGAATCCACCTCCTCCATGCTCGGAACTTCCACGGGCTCCGAGGTATGGGAGAGGACAAAGGCATCAAGGACGACCATTACGGGAAGTTTCACCTTCTCTGCGATCAGATAAGCCTGCAGAATGGTATCAAGGACTTCCTGGTTATTTTCGCAGTAGAGTTGAATCCATCCCGTATCCCGTTGGGAGAGAGAGTCACTCTGATCGCTCCATATATTCCACGGCGGTCCGATGGCCCGGTTCACATTGACCATCACAATGGGAAGCCTTGCTCCTGAGGCCCAGTGGAGCATCTCATGCATATAGGCCAATCCATGGGAAGAAGTGGCCGTGAAACATCTCACCCCGCCTGTGGAGGCTCCTATGAGGGCGGCCATGGCGGAATGCTCTGATTCCACCTTCAGGAATCTTGTCTTCAGGCGGCCGCTGGCGATGAGCTCCGAAAGTTCTTCCACGATGGTGGTCTGCGGAGTGATGGGGTAGGCTGAGACCACATCCACACGACTCAAAATAACCCCATAGGCCACAGCCTGATTACCTGTGATGACCCTCTTCATTTAGCCTCCTCCTTTAAAGAGATGGCTCCCCTGGGACATTCCGTGAAACAGATTCCACAGCCCTTACAATAATCGTAATCCACTTGATGGGAAAAAAGCTCTTCTCTTTTTAAAATTGAACCATCCGGACAGAAGACATAACAATTCTCACACTCATTACACGTGCCGCAACTGAAACATCGCTCCGCTTCGTCCAGGGCAACTCCTTCGGAAAGAGTCGAGGATACCTCTTTAAATCCTTTGATCCTTTCCTTAACAGCGCTCTTCGATTCTTGCTGCCTTTTCGCAGGCTCGAAGTAGTCCATATTCAACTCTTCAAACTTAACGATTTGGGGATTTCTTGTCCTCTCATCGGGATGGAGATATCCCCAAATTGAGAGGGATGGCCCCTCTCCGATGAGATTTTGAATGATCGCCCCTTCCGCATCCTTTCCCTTTAAAAAAGCATCGATGGCCATGGCCCCTTTCTTGCCTGAACCAATGGCATGGGCTATGGTGCGCTGGTTGGAGGTGAGATCTCCTCCGGCAAAGACCCCTTTTATGCCAGCGCTTCCATCTCTTTGGGTGAGAACGATCCCCTCTTTCTTCTCTAATCCTTCCGGAAGAAAGGAGGCTTCGATCTCCTCTCCTGCTGCGATGACCACATGATCTGCATCAATAAAGAGATTGGAATTGGGAATGGGAACAGGTCTTCTTCGACCACTCTCATCCTTCTCACTCAATTCCATTCGTAAACATTCTAACCGTTTCAGGCCATCCTTCTGTCCAACCCGGATCGGATTGACCAGATACCTTATCTTCACGCCCTCTTCAAGAGCCTCTACGATCTCATCTTCAAACGCAGGCATCTCCTCCCTTGAGCGACGATAGAGAATGGTTGCCTTCTTTCCCAGGCGGATCACGGATCGTGCCACATCCATGGCCGTATTTCCTCCGCCGATAACAGCAATCTTATCGCCTAACTTCACTCTCTTGCTCAGGTTGATCTTTTTCAGCAGATCGAGACCGCTCAAGACACCCTTTTCTTTTTCTCCTGGGATATGGAGGCCTCTACTCCGGTGTGCTCCTGTACTAATGAAGACGGCTTGATAATCCTTCAAATCCTCTAATCTTAAATCCTCACCCAGAGAGACGCCTGTCCGGATATCAACTCCCAGTGCTTCAATATCTGAAAGTTCCCTGTCTAAAATATTTTTGGGCAATCGGTAAGAGGGAATTCCCATCCTGAGCATGCCGCCTGCCAAAGAAAACGATTCGAAGACCGTCACATCATAATGGAGCCTTGCAAGATGATAGGCACAGCTCATCCCAGCTGGCCCGGAGCCGATAATGGCAACCTTCTCTTTCCTTTTCTCTCTCGCCTTTCCTGTCTTCTTGTTCAGACGAAAGGCAAAGTCCGCCACAAACCTCTCCAGGGCATGAATCGCAACGGGCTCATCAAAGGATCCCCGGTTACATTTTGACTCGCAGGGATGGAAGCAGACTCTGCCACAGACTCCTGGAAAAGGATTCTCCTCCTTGATGATATTCCAGGCTCCTTCAAAATCTTCCTGCGCAATTTTCTGGATGAAAGCAACGATATCATTTCCTGCCGGACAGGCCGCACTGCAGGGCGGAGTCTTATCCTCATAAAAAGGACGCTGTGTCCTCCAGGTGCCCGTCTTATTCCAGTCCATATCCCCGAGCGAAACGGAGATCATGGGCATCTCAGAAACGCTCTTGAAGGTAATTTGTTTGCTCATCTTTGCCCTTCAACTATGAATGGAGTCACACGGTATCCATGACTAAATCCGAAATCCGAATATCGAAACTCGAAACAAATTCGAATTTTCGAATGACCGAAACTTTAAGAATCATTTGTTTTGAATTTAGGATTTTTGTCATTCGAGATTGTTTCGGATTTCGTGCTTCGAATTTCGAATTTGACTTCATTATAGGCTTCTCTTGCTGCCTTGGCATTCTCATTCTTCTTTCCGGGAGTCTCTTCACGGATCGACAGGGCGATGGAATCAATTCCCACCAGACCACTCACCTTTGAGAAAGCTCCTAAGATGGCTGTATTGACAATCGGGTTTGTTCGGGAACCCAAACCATTTCGGATTGCAATGGAGGTTGCATCGACGGTGGCGATTTTAAAATCCTTCAGATCATTAAATGTTTCAGGAGGGTGACCTGAATTGATCAGAATCCATCCGTTTGGTTTCAGGCCGGAGGTAACATCCACAGCTCCTATCAGGGTGGGGTCTAAAACGATGATGTGATCGGGTTTATAGATGTTCACCCTCAACTGAATGGGCTCGCGATCAACTCTCAAGAAGGCCATCACAGGAGCGCCCCGTCTCTCGACCCCGAAGGCAGGGAAAGACTGGACATAGAGGCCTTCGTGGAAAAAAGCGACGGCAAGCACCTTGGATGCCACCACCGCTCCCTGCCCCCCTCTTCCATGAAACCGAATTTCAATCATCCTTTTCTCCGATGAACTCAACTATTCTATACTATATCTTCTTTTAGTGGACAAGAGAAAATTTTTCAGAAATCAAAGACTGCATCAACCCATCATCCAATCATTGATACGTTCGACGGCGCCAAACCCCGATTTTTAAATTGGGGTAAAAAGCGCCGCTCAGTATCAACCCTGAGCATACCCCGGGCTTCAGACCGGGGAGTCGAATGGGTTGATTTTCACTCTGGGCTGTGTTAGTTTTTCATTCAATTCTCACCTGCCCGGCCTGGAAAAAAGGATGATATGAAGACAGTAATCATTGGTGCGGGAGCGATGGGGAGTCTTTTTGGTGGACTCCTCTCTATTTCCGGAGAGGAGCTCTGGCTGGTTGACATCTGGAAAGAACATATTGACGCCATCCGTTCAAAGGGCCTCGCCATCGAGGAGAAGGGAATAACCCGAAACATTCCTGTAAATGCCACTTCAGATGTCCGGTCCGCAGGAGAAGCGGACCTCATCCTCTATTTTGTAAAAACCTATCACACGGAAAAGGCCGTCAAAGACTCTTTAGCCCTCCAAAAAGAGAACACCCTCTTTCTCACCCTTCAGAACGGCCTTGGAAATGAAGAGATCATTTGTAAGCAGGTGGATCGGAAGAAGGTGATTCTGGGAGTAACAGGACAGGGAGCGACCTTATTGGGGCCCGGAAGCATTCGCCATGCAGGATGGGGCAAGACCTCTGTCGGGGAATTGGATGGGAAGGCGACGGATCGAATCAGCCGGGTCGCTCAAATGCTTCAAAAAGCGGGGATCGAAACAGAGGTTTCCTCCCGGATTCATGACCTGGTCTGGGAGAAACTTTTCGTCAATGTCGGCATTAATGCTTTAGCCGCCCTCCTCGGATTAAAGAACGGCCAGCTTTTGGATTATCCCGAAACGTTGAGATTGATGGAAACCCTTGTCCATGAAGCCGTAGAAGTTGCCAGAAAAAAGGGGATTCGAATTGAGGGAAACCCAATCGATCGGGTGAGGGGGGTGATTGAGGCGACAAGGGAGAACCGCTGTTCTATGGGGCAGGACCTTGACTTCAAACGAAAAACGGAGATCGATGCCATCAACGGAGCGCTGGTAAGAGAGGCGGAACGTTTTGGGATCCCTGTTCCCTATAACCGGATGATCACGGATTTGATCAAGGTAATAGAAAAAACTTTCTAAGTTCAAATATCAAAATTCAAATGCCAAATGAATGTCAAATGAATGTCAAAGCTCAAAACTGGATTCTGAAACGAGTTCAGAATGACAGTATGGTCATGCCGAATCCCGCCGATGGCGGGACATCTCATTTGAGCTTTGGCATTTGACATTGAATGATGGAGGTAAAGATGGATCGTAAAAAGATTACTCCTGTTGATATTCAAACGATGAAGAGTGAGGGTAAGAAGATCACCATGCTGACAGCCTATGACTATCCCATGGCTCTCCTCGAAGACCGTGCCGGGATTGATATCATTCTGGTAGGGGATTCGGGTGGAATGACAGTCCTGGGCTATGACAACACCCTTCCGGTGACCATGGATGAGATGATCCAGCTCACCAAAGCAGTGACACGGGGGTCAAAATATGCGCTCATCATCGGCGATATGCCCTTTATGTCCTATAATACTTCGGAACGCGACGCCATCATTAATGCCGGTCGGTTTATGAAGGAAGGGAAGGCTGATGCTATCAAGCTCGAAGGGGGCGCCAGCGTCAAGGATATTGTCAAAGCCATTGTGAAGGCAGGCATTCCGGTCATGGGCCATATCGGCCTGACCCCTCAGACTATCTCGATGCTCGGAGGATTCAAGGTCCAGGGCAAGGATGCCAAGGCTGCTCAGAAGATCATCGACGATGCGCTGTCGCTTGAAGATGCAGGAGCCTTTTCCGTCCTCCTCGAAGCCGTGCCTGCACCGATCGCAAAGATGGTTACGGAGCGCCTCAAAGTCCCTACCATCGGAATTGGTGCAGGTATCCACTGCGATGGCCAGGTCCTGGTGGTTCATGATATGTTAGGTCTCTTTGATCGTTTCACGCCTAAATTTGCCAAGCGATATGTCAATCTGAGCGAAATGATGCTGAAAGCTTTTGAGGCATACCGGGAGGAGGTGTTGAAGGGAGCCTTTCCAACGGACCAGCATAGTTTTCACATCGACGAGAAAGAACTGAGCAAGGTGAATTGAACCACCACCAGCTACAGGCTGGTGGATTCATTACCGACTAAAGTCTGCTAAAGAAAATACGGATCAGCACAGAAATCCTCACGAGGGAAAACCCGCAAAACCCGCACACAATGTGCATACTAAAGTCTTCGCCTGAAAGCTAGGATTTTCCTCCCCGAGTGAGACAATAAGGAATATCCAAATTCGATCCACCAACCTTCCTGCCGTAGATAGGTATCTGGTTCTTGGAGCTTCATGACCCTATCCTTGACCTTTTCCTCTGGCTTCCCCGAATGGTGATCAAGTGAGAATCGCTACACCATTGACGGCTACACAATTTAAACTTGAAATTGGAAGCGGATTAAGATACTGTATTCCTCAAAGGAGGTGATCGTATGCCAATCTCTGCTTATGTCTTCATCGAATGCACGGCAGGGACTGCCAGGGATGTGGCCCGAGAGGCCGGCAAGATTCAGGGGGTGAAGCGTGCCAATGCGACGACGGGTCCCTACGATGTGATCGCTCTGGTCGAGGCTCCGGATATCAATATTCTTGGCGACTTCATCGTTACCAAGATCCAGGGGCTTTCAGGCGTATTGAGAACCCAGACGAATGTGATTGTTGATTAGTTCCCGATCTAAATCATCGGAAGAGAGGACTTTATGGGAAGCGTCGTTAAGAAGAGACGAAAGAAGATGGCTAAACACAAACACAAAAAGAGACTCGACAGGGATCGTCACAAGAAAAAGAAATAACCCTTTTTCATGCGTCGCCATCTAATCCATATTGTTCTCTTCATCCTGACGGTGATTTCCACCTGGATGACGGGAGGGCCGGGTTACTCCATCGCCATTATGCTCATCCTTCTGGGACATGAATTGGGCCACTATTTCATGTCCCGAAGGCATGGGATGAAGGCCACGTTGCCCTTCTTTCTGCCCTTCCCCCTTTCGCCCTTCGGGACATTGGGCGCAGTCATCCGGATGGAAGGTCCCCTTGTATCCCGAAAAGCCATCTTCGATACAGGGGTCGCAGGTCCTCTGATTAGTCTTATATTGAGCATTCCTGCCATTGCCATTGGCTTGAAGTTTTCAACATTGATCCCGACCTCCCAAATTAAAGAAGGGACGATCCGCTTGGCAGACCCTTTTCTCTTCTCCCTCATCCAGCGACTGGTCATGGGAGAGATTCCCGAAAATGTTGATGTGATGCTTCATCCCATCGGATATGCCGGATGGGTCGGCCTCTTTGTCACCGCCCTCAACCTCTTTCCCGTGGGACAATTGGATGGAGGACATATCGCCTATGCCCTTTTCGGAAGAAAGAGCCGCGCCATCTTCCTCATCGCCATCGCTGTCATGGGTTTCATCACGATCTTCTACAATCCGGGATGGATTCTCCTGCTCATCCTGATGATCCTCTTCGGCTTCCGGCATCCCATGCCACTTGACGATCAGACGCCCATCGATGGAAAGAGAAAGGTGATCGGCGGCATCATGTTCCTCGTCTTTCTTCTCTCCTTCACCCCTTCTCCCTTTCCCCAGTTCGCCGAGGAGATCAAACAGACCTTCGGCTGGTTCTGAATTGCAAGGAGCAGAGAACATAGCGCATAGTTCAGAGTGTAAACTCAATTCTCTTCAGGGTTATACAAGGGCATTGGGTTATGAAGTGAAGGAAAGGTTAGGGATATTTTTGAGGCAATGCTTCAATAGGGTAAAGTTTATCTCTTCACCCTCCTCTTCACTTTTTTCTGGATCTTCTGAAGGGGTTTGAGTATACCAAGCTGTGAAGATTTTTGATGCACGTAGGGCCAATCTATGTCAGTGTAATGGGCGTACATCAACATCTCTGCATGGATCTGGGCCTGATGGTCTTTCCATTCTTGAGCCGCCACAAGTCTATCCATTAGAATATCTTCTATCCTAAGTATCTTTAGTTTTATTTTCTCAATTTCTATTTCATTCACCTCCTGAACGAGCAAATGTCCGATCTGGAGCGGCCCAGGAGGAAATTCGATTGGAATTCGAATTTGGGGATGAATCCAGTGGCGATAATCCTCAAACCTCTCAAATCCGAGTTCCTTCATAACGGTTTCAATCTCCTGCTTCTCTAAAGGAGGAAGTATCATATCAATGTCAATAGTCGTGTACCCTCCCGCTGTATAGTATTCGACAACCGCTCCACCGACCAGCACCGCTCGAATACCTTTCTTTTCGAATGCCGACGAAATAGCAGCAGCCACATAAAGCTGTTTTAATATTTTCTCTTGTTCAGTCGCAGCTTTCTTAAGTAATTTTTTTATGGTGCCAGATGGATTCATGATATCTTTTCCAACATTCTACCCTCTGCAGGATGACGCGGTCGTCGACGTTTCAGATGATCCCCATATTCTTGGATAATTTCTTTTGATCGTTTTTCCCAAGCGCTCCTCATTCCCAAACTTTCCTTAAGAGTGAAGGTTTGTGCAACTTTGAGAGTCATTGGGAGTACTGCCGCTTTATCTACAAGCGATTTCAATTCGGGAAAGAAGAGGAAATTTTTATTCACTTTGAAATATCTCCGATTCCCAACAGTCCATGAAAGTATCAACCCGATCTGTTCAAGTCTATCCAGTTCTCTTTTTATAATCGGTGCAGGCTCATCCATATTTCGGCCGAGTTCTCTGAGATGGAATTCTTTATCCTGGTTTTTTAAAAGATAATCGAGTATTTTCCGCCTCGAAACCGATGAGATGATGAATTCAAGCATAAAACCTCCAGGTCATATTGTTACATTTTTTATAACAATTTATGAATAACCTGTCAAGCGAGAAATGGGAGAGCTCTAAAAAACTACCTTTTGCTCTCAGAGATTTGTGGACTTGTTCAGAAATCTCAATGAGAGAGGGTTATACTTCACCGAACGATTAGAGGAAGGCCAGCATCATTTCAAAAAGGATGATGGGCATATGGATAAAATTGCTTGGATAAAATTGCTTGTTGACTTTACTATACGAATTTAATAGACTCTTTCCAGAACCCCACCTCTTTCTTAAGAATTTTCGACCGATAAACTGGACACAACATCAGGAGGTAAGTTTAAACTCCAGAACCAAATGCTTACCTCCAAGGAGGGAATAAAATGTTACTCCGCCAACGTTCAAAAAAGGTAGATCTGCTTAAAAAGGTGCCAATGTTAAGCAATCTTAGTAACCGCCATCTGAACGAGGTCGCCAAGCATGCGGATCAGTCGTCGGTGAAGGCGGGTAAGGTCTTAGCTGAGGAGGGTAGTTTAGGATGGGAATTCGTTTTCATCTTAGAGGGTAAGGCCCGAGTCGAGAAAGGCGGTAAGGTGATAAACCGTCTGGGTTCAGGCGACTTTTTCGGTGAGGTCTCCCTCATTGACAGGGGACCCCGAACCGCAACGGTCATTACTGAAACTGATATGACCCTATTGGTCGTAAACAGCAAATCATTTGACCATTTGCTTGATACGGTTCCGGGGCTTCAGAAAAAGATCTTGATCTCCCTCTGCCAGTACTTTCGAAGAGCTGAGACGGGATCAGCAATTCAGTAATGGACACCGTTACCGCAGTATTCTAAATGAGAAAGAACCTCAAAATGTGCCTACCGGCCACCTAATAGAACCTCTTGTTCTGTTAGGTGGATCATCTCGATTAAGATAAACCATTCAATATTGGGGACGGATTCATATTTTCTTCAGTGTTCTTTTCTTCCAATTTAAGAACCTTTAAGGGGTGAATTTAATGAACAGCCAAGAAGTTAAACGTAAGCTTGCTGCCATTTTCAGTGCAGACGCTAAAGGTTATAGCCGCCTCATGGAGGAGAATGAAATTGAGACCATCCGGACTCTAACCACTTATAGAGAAATCATGGCTAACTTCATCCAGCAGCATAAAGGGCGCGTCGTAGATTCTCCTGGAGATAATCTTTTGGCTGTATTTATTAGTGTCGTAGAGGCTGTGCAATGTGCAGTAGAAATCCAAAAGGAACTCAAACTAAAGAATGCTAAGCTTCCTGAAAAGAGCAGGATGGAATTTCGAATTGGGATCAATCTTGGGGATGTAATTGAGGAGGGGGAGCGGATCTACGGTGATGGAGTAAATGTCACCGCTCGGGTTCAGAGCTTGGCTGATGGCGGAGGGATCTGCATCTCAGGAACAGCTTACGATCAAGTTGAGAATAAACTTGGATTAAGCTACGAGTATCTGGGCGAACAAACTGTTAAAAATATTGCAAAGCCGGTGAGGGTTTATCGAGTATTGATTGAGTCCGGAACATTTGCTCCAGCTGAAATTATAGGGCAACAAATAAAATTCTGCACCACCGTTGATGGAGTCCGCATCGCTTACTCCATGGTAGGTCAGGGACCATTTTTGGTTATTCCTCCGGGATGGGTCAGTCATTTGCAGTTGCAATGGGAGCATCCATCCGCACGTGACTATCTGGAGAAAGGAACTCGTAATCAAACCTTTCTATTTTACGATAAACACGGCTGTGGCCTCTCCGAACGGAACAGGACAGATTTTACCTTAGAGTCAGAGGTTCGCCCATTGGAAGCTGTTGTCGACCATCTCAAGCTCAAACGTTTCGCATTGTTTGGATTTTCTTGTGCTGGTCCCGTTTCCATCGCTTATGCAATTAAGTATCCAAGGCGCGTTTCACATCTAATCTTATACGATTCTTATGCTCGGGGTGAGGCAATAACTACAGAGGAATTTAGGAAGTCGTTTTCATCCCTGATTCGTTCCGCCTGGGGTGTTGGTTCCAAGACCTTGGCCGACATATTCCTACCCGGAGGTGATGTTTCTGCCCTCAAATGGTTCACCCGATTACAACGTGAGGCGGCTACAGCAGAAATGGCTTCAAAATTGTTAGATCTTACATACAATCTTAATGTGACAGACCTTCTCCCCAAATTACGTGTTTCTACTTTGGTGATTCATCGTAAGGGTGACAAGGCTATTCCATTCCATCTCGGGAGGGAGATGGCATCTATGATTCCAGACTCTCGCTTCGTTCCTTTAGAGGGAAGTATTCATCCACCTTTCTTTGGTGATGCGGATGCTGTACTACGTATCATAGGTGAGTTTTTGGGTATGCCTGCTCATGGAACAGATGCTAATCGATGAGGAACGTATCAAGGATGACCATCTTTTCAGTACAGGAGACTTATAGGAATAGAGCAAGACGTTTTGGATGAAGACCCTTCCGCCAGCTGAATAAAGTTAGGGACATCCAATTTATTTAGATTCATGCGATTCAGGGGAACAGAATGAAGTGTCCAAAATGCCAATTTGAGAATTCTGGAGAAGCCAAATTCTGCAACGAGTGTGGCAGTAAGTTGGAAATTGCCTGCTCAGAATGCGGTAAGATAAATCCACTCAGTAGTAAGTTTTGCAATGAATGTGGGCATAAAATAACAATTATTTTTTCAGAACGATCTTTCAAAGAACTCTCCTTTGATGAGAAACTGACCAAAATCCAGCGTTACCTTCCCCAGGGATTAAGTGAAAAAATCTTAGCCCAAAGAGATAGGATCGAGGGCGAGCGTAAGCAGGTCACGGTGATGTTCTGTGACATGGAAGGGTATACAGGACTTACCGAAAAGCTCGGTCCTGAGGAAGCTTACTCCCTTATGGACAAGGTCTATGAAATCCTTATCCATAAGGTCCACGACTACGAAGGGACAGTTAACGAACTAACTGGTGATGGGATTATGGCTCTTTTCGGAGCGCCTATTGCTCTGGAAGATGCTTCCCAAAGAGCTATTCGATCTGCATTAGCCATCCATCGGGAGATGAGCAAGTTCAGCGATCAGCTCAAGAGCGAAAGCGGAAAACCATCAATCAAGATGCGTATTGGCATACACACCGGTCCCGTGGTTGTTGGCACTTTGGGTAATGACCTGCGGGTTGAGTTTAAAGCAGTGGGGGATACGGTAAACTTGGCTTCTCGGATGGAGAGTTTGGCAGAGCCCGGAACAACCTATGTGACCGAAGAGACCTTCAAGCTGACCGAAGGGCTTTTTCGTTTCGAATCTCTTGGTCCCATAGCGGTCAAAGGCAAAGAAGAGCCTGTAAAGGTCTATCAGGTCATCGCCCCCAGTGCCAGAAGGACGAGGTTTGATGTCAGTGCAGAGCGAGGTCTGACTCTTTTTGTTGGGAGGGAGCGGGAGCTTGAGCTTTTACTGGATGGTTTTGAGAGAGTAAAGGCAGGTAAGGGTCAGGCATTCTCCATTATGTCTGAAGCCGGTTGTGGTAAGTCGAGGCTTTTATATGAATTTAGGAAAGCTGTTGTCAACAAAGATGTTACGTTTCTCGAAGGAAAGTGCCTCTCTTATAGCAGGGGTGTTGCATATCATCCAGTCATAGACATCCTAAAGTCAAACTTCGATATTCATGAGGGAGAAGGGGATCAGGAAATCAGAGAAAAAGTCAAAAGAGGCCTGAAAATAATGGGGATCGATGAACCCTCAACCCTCCCTTATCTCCTTGAACTTCTCTCGGTCAAGGATAGTGGTATTGATCAGATCTCCATGAGTCCTGAGGCAAAGAAAGATAGGATTATTGAGGCCATCAAGCGCATCGTTCTAAGAGGTTCTGAGATACGACCTCTGATCATGGCATTTGAAGACCTGCACTGGTTGGATAAGAGTTCGGAGGATGTCTTGAGAAACCACTTGGAGAGTATCCCGGGAGCAAGGGTGTTATTAATATTTACCTACCGGCCTGAGTTTGTCCACACCTGGGGCGCAAAGTCTTATCACAATCAGTTAACTTTACACAGACTGTCCAACAGGGAAAGCCTTGAAATGGTAACTTACATTTTAGGTACAAAAGAGATTGAGAAATCACTTGAAGAGTTGGTCCTTGAGAAAACAGAGGGCGTCCCATTTTTCATCGAAGAGTTCATAAAGTCCCTTAGAGACCTAAAAATTATAGAGAAGAGAGAGTACACATATCAATTATCGAAAGATATCCAGAAACTCACCATTCCCTCAACAATACAGGACGTAATCATGGCCAGGGTTGATTCATTGCATGAGGGAGCAAAGGAGGTGCTTCAGACAGGATCTGTCATCGAAAGGGAGTTCAGTTACCAACTGATCAATCGTGTAATAGGTCTCCCTGAAAAAGAATTGCTCTCCCATCTTTCCATCCTTAAAGACTCAGAGCTTCTCTACGAGAGGGGTATATACCCTCAATCGAATTATATCTTTAAGCATGCCCTGACCCGTGAGGTCGTTTACGACTCGATATTGGCGAAGAGAAAGAGAAAACTTCATGAGGAAATCGGAAACACCATCGAAGAGTTAAACAAAGACAGTTTGAGTGCGCATTACGAAGTTTTGGCCGAGCACTACTTAATGACCGAAAATCATTCAAAAAGTGCTGAGTATTCGAGATTGGCAGGCAGGAAGGCAGAGAAGGCAGCTTCACTCAATGATGCGATTGCTTTTGCTAAAAAAAGAATAGCATCTATCGAGCAATTACCGCAGACAGAAGATGTGGAAAAACAAATTATTGATGCCCGTACAGTTCTTGGACTCTATATGGCTCAGATGTTGTATCATATTGAGGCCAAAGAAGCCATCGACCCAATTTTTGAGTAACGTTCAAAAGGTGAGGCATAAATGTTTTGACAAGAGCACGATCTCCCTCTAAGGTTAGAGTCGCCAGACAAAAACCATAAGAAGGAGATCGTGATGGAACAAGAAATACATATCACACTCC
>Ga0208244_100485_pt1 | contig 37873 bp, 34 predicted proteins | sample SubbioCR12Aug_5A_FD_184828 | JGI IMG/M metagenome (GOLD analysis project Ga0208244, IMG submission 184828) | Serpentinite rock and fluid subsurface biosphere microbial communities from McLaughlin Reserve, California, USA - CR12Aug_5A (SPAdes) | ecosystem: Environmental > Terrestrial > Deep...
CTTCCCATTCCGAACAGGACCGTGAAACGCCCCAGCGCCAATGATAGTAGGCATCTCGCCCGCGAAAGTAGGTCATCGCCAGACTCCCCTCTCAACGCCCCGCTTCGCGGGGCGTTGCCTTTTGTGCGACGCGTTTTGTCCGGAGAATGCAGGCTTGAGTGCCGCGCCGCGTAAACGTATAATTGCAAACACTTTTCAATCAGGCGGGATGGGCGCAAGCCCGTCCCGCTTGTCACATCTGAACCAGGGGTTATCTTGTCTGAGTTCGTGCCTGCAATTCTGGTATTGGCCGATGGTACGGTGTTCCGTGGCCTGGGTATTGGCGCAGAAGGTTATGGCGTAGGTGAAGTGGTTTTCAACACTTCGATGACCGGCTATCAGGAAATCCTCACCGATCCTTCTTACTGTCGTCAGATCGTTACGCTGACCTACCCGCATATCGGCAACGTCGGTACCAACGCCGAGGATGCCGAATCCCCGCGCGTGCATGCTTCCGGCCTGATCATTCGTGACCTGCCGTTGCTGGCAAGCAATTTCCGGATGACTGAAACGCTGTCCGATTACATGAAGTCGCACAACGTGGTCGGCATTGCCGGTATCGATACGCGTAAATTGACGCGTCTACTGCGGGAAAAGGGCGCCCAGAATGGTTGTATCGCGGTGGGCGATGTGGATCCGGCGGTCGCGCTGGAACGTGCGCGCGCCTGTCCGAGCATGAGTGGTCAGGATCTCGCCAAGGTGGTGTCCTGCACGGCATCGTCGGTGTGGCAGCAGGGCGAGTGGGCTCTGGGCAAGGGTTTCGCCGAGCCGGTGCCGTCGCGATTCAATGTCGTTGCCTATGATTTTGGCGCCAAACGCAACATTCTGCGGATGCTCACCCAACGGGGTTGCAAGGTCACCGTGGTCCCCGCGCAGACTTCGGCTGCGGAAGTGCTGGCGATGCGGCCGGATGGCGTGTTCCTGTCCAACGGACCCGGCGATCCGGAGCCTTGCGACTACGCCATCCGTGCCATTCAGGCATTGCTGGCGGCGCGCATTCCCACCTATGGCATCTGTCTGGGGCATCAGCTTCTGGGCCTGGCTTCCGGTGCGCGCACGGTGAAAATGAAATTCGGCCACCATGGCGGCAATCACCCGGTGCAGGACCTGGACAGCAAGCGCGTGATGATCACCAGCCAGAACCACGGCTTTGCGGTGGACATCGACAGTTTGCCGGCGAACCTCCGGGTTACCCATGTTTCTTTGTTTGATGGATCTTTGCAGGGCATCGAGCGCACCGACGTGCCGGCCTTCAGTTTCCAGGGACACCCGGAAGCCAGTCCGGGGCCGCATGACGTTGCTTACCTGTTCGATCGTTTCATCAAATTAATGCAGGAAAACGGCGCACGAAATGCCTAAACGTTCCGATATCAAGACTGTACTCATCATCGGCGCCGGCCCGATCGTCATCGGTCAGGCCTGCGAGTTCGACTACTCCGGCGCTCAGGCTTGCAAGGCGTTGAAGGAAGAGGGCTATCGCGTCATTCTGGTCAACTCCAATCCGGCCACGATCATGACCGATCCGGAGATGGCCGATGCGACCTATATCGAACCGATCAATTGGCAGACGGTGGAACGGATCCTCGAAAAGGAGCGTCCGGATGCCATCCTGCCGACCATGGGCGGTCAGACCGCGCTGAATTGCGCGCTGGATCTGGCCAAGTTCGGCGTACTGGAAAAGTATGGCGTCGAGTTGATCGGCGCTTCGCGCGAAGCGATCGACAAAGCCGAGGATCGTGAAAAATTCAAGCTGGCGATGGCGCGCATCGGCCTGGCCAATCCGCGCTCATCGCTGGCGCATAGTCTGGAAGAAGCGATCCAGATTCAGGCCGGCATCGGTTTTCCCACGATTATTCGTCCGTCGTTCACGATGGGCGGCAGTGGTGGTGGCATTGCCTACAACATGGAAGAGTTTCTGACCATTTGCGAGGGCGGACTGGAGGCTTCACCGACCCGTGAATTGCTGATCGAAGAGTCGTTGATCGGCTGGAAAGAGTTCGAGATGGAAGTGGTGCGCGACCGCGCCGACAACTGCATCATCATCTGTTCGATTGAAAATCTCGATCCGATGGGCGTGCATACCGGCGATTCGATTACCGTGGCGCCGGCGCAAACCCTGACCGATCGCGAATATCAACTGCTGCGCAACGCTTCGATTGCCGTGTTGCGCGAAATCGGCGTCGATACCGGCGGTTCGAACGTGCAATTCGCGATCAATCCAGACAATGGTCGCATCGTGGTCATCGAGATGAATCCGCGCGTATCGCGTTCCTCGGCGCTGGCTTCCAAGGCGACCGGTTTCCCGATTGCCAAGGTGGCGGCCAAGCTGGCCGTCGGCTACACGCTGGACGAGTTGAAGAACGAAATCACCGGAGGCGCCACGCCGGCATCGTTCGAGCCGTCGATCGACTACGTGGTCACCAAGGTGCCGCGCTTCGCGTTCGAGAAATTCCCGCAGGCCAATGACCGGCTGACCACGCAGATGAAATCGGTCGGCGAGGTCATGGCGATCGGTCGGACCATGCAGGAGTCCCTGCAAAAGGCGCTGCGCGGTCTCGAAACCGGTGTCGACGGCCTGGATGAAAAATCCGTCGACGAGGATGAAATCAAGGCCGAAATGGGCAATCCGGGCGCCGAGCGACTCTGGTACGTCGCCGATGCATTTCGCATCGGCATGACCTTCGCCGACGTGCAGCGCATCAGCAAGATCGATCCCTGGTTCCTCGCCCAGATCGAGGATCTGGTCAAACAGGAGCAGGCCCTGAAAGGTCGCGACCTGGCGGGCATGACCCGCGACGAACTGTTCGCACTGAAGCGCAACGGCTTTTCAGACCGTCGCCTGGCGCGTCTGCTGGGCAGCGATCAGCACACCCTGCGCGCCCGCCGCTGGGAGCTGGCGGTGCATCCGGTATACAAGCGGGTGGATACCTGTGCCGCCGAATTTGCGACTTCGACCGCCTATCTCTATTCGACCTACGAGGAAGAATGCGAGTCGTTGCCCACGGATCGCAAGAAGATCATGGTGCTGGGCGGTGGCCCGAATCGCATCGGTCAAGGCATCGAATTCGACTATTGCTGCGTCCATGCCGCGCTGGCGATGCGTGAGGATGGTTATGAAACCATCATGGTCAATTGCAATCCGGAAACCGTATCAACCGATTACGACACCTCCGATCGGCTTTATTTCGAGCCGCTGACGCTGGAGGATGTGCTGGAAATCGTGCGTATTGAACAGCCGGTTGGCGTCATCGTCCAGTATGGCGGGCAGACGCCTTTGAAACTGGCGCGCGACCTGGAGAAGTTCGGCGTGCCGATCGTCGGCACCACGCCGGATGCCATCGATCGGGCCGAAGACCGGGAACGCTTCCAGCACATGATCAACGATCTCGGTCTGCTGCAACCGCCGAACCGGACCGCGCGCGCGGAAGACGAGGCGCTACGGTTGGCCGCCGAGATCGGCTATCCGCTGGTGGTGCGGCCGTCCTACGTGCTGGGTGGCCGAGCCATGGAAATCGTCCGCGAGGAGGCCGACTTGCAGCGTTACATGCGCGAGGCGGTGAAAGTCTCCAATGACTCTCCGGTGCTGCTCGATCGCTTCCTGAACGATGCCATCGAAGTCGATGTGGATGCGCTGTGCGATGGCCAGGACGTGCTGCTCGGCGGCATCATGGAACACATCGAGCAGGCCGGTGTTCATTCCGGCGACTCGGCCTGTTCCCTGCCACCTTACAGCTTGTCCCCGGCGATCCAGGCCGTGTTGCGCGAGCAGACCGTGGCAATGGCCAAGGCGCTGGGCGTGGTCGGATTGATGAATGTGCAGTTCGCCATCAAGGGACAGGGTGACGCGGCGGAGGTGTATGTGCTGGAAGTCAATCCACGCGCTTCGCGCACGGTGCCCTACGTCTCCAAGGCAACCGGCCGGCCGCTGGCGAAAATTGCGGCGCGTTGCATGGTCGGGCAATCATTGCAATCGCAAGGCGCGGTCAAGGAAATCGTGCCGCCTTATTTTTCGGTCAAGGAAGCGGTGTTTCCATTCCGCAAGTTTCCCGGCGTCGACCCGTTGCTCGGCCCGGAAATGAAGTCGACCGGCGAAGTCATGGGCGTCGGCGAGAGTTTTGGCGAGGCTTTCCTGAAGTCGCAGTATGCCGCCAGTGTCAAATTGCCGCGCCAGGGCAACGTATTCGTCTCGGTACGCAATCCTGAGCATCCGCAGGTCGCCGAAATCGGCACGAAACTGCACGAACTCGGCTTCAAACTGTTTGCCACGCGCGGTACCGCGAAAGCAATCGAGGAGGTCGGCGTGCCGGTGACGCGGGTCAACAAGGTGGCGGAAGGGCGGCCGCACATCGTCGACATGATCAAGAACAAGGAAATCCAGTTGATCATCAATGTCGTCGAAGACAAGCGCGCGGTGAAGGACTCCTTCGCCATTCGCGCCGCCGCATTGAGCCAGAACATTCCCTATTTCACGACACTGGCCGGCGGCAAGGCCGCTTGTCTGGGCATGCAGGAGCGACGGGAGATCACCGTTTATTCCCTGCAGGAACTGCATACCCGTCTGCACTGATTCGAGGTAAATCAAATGATCAAAGTCCCCCTGACGGTAGTCGGCGCGGAGAAACTGCGCAATGAATTGCAACGCCTGAAGAGCGTCGAGCGGCCCGGCGTGATTGCGGCGATCGCCGAAGCGCGTTCGCACGGCGATTTGTCGGAAAACGCCGAATACGATGCTGCCAAGGAAAAGCAGGGCTTTATCGAGGGGCGCATCAAGGACCTGGAAGGCAAACTGGCCAATGCGCAGATCATCGATCCGCGCCATCTCGATGTCGAAGGCCGGGTGGTGTTCGCCGCCACCGTCGAACTGGTCGATGCCGAAACCGGCGACGAAGTGCGCTATCAGATCGTCGGTGACGATGAGGCCGACATCAAGGAAGGCAAGATATCCGTCAGTTCGCCGATCGCGCGCGCGCTGATCGGCAAATATGCCGGCGATGTCGCCGATGTCCATGCGCCGGGCGGTTTGCGGCACTACGAGATCGTCGACGTGCATTACATCTGACGTGAAACGGCTGCCCGATCTTCTTGCCGCCTGGGCGCTGACGCTCTGGGTCGGCGGCCTGTGGGCCATCGGCTATCTGGCGGCGCCGATGCTGTTCTACAACCTCGACGATCGCATGTTGGCCGGCATGCTGGCCGGCAAGATGTTCAGCGGCATCGCCTGGATCGGCATGGTCTGCGCGATCTGGCTGTTGCTGTTTCGTTTCGTCCGGTTTGGCGGAGGTGCGCTGAAGCAGGCGTATTTCTGGATCGTCCTGTTGATGCTGCTGCTGACGCTGGCGGGCCATTTCGGCATTCAGCCGATCATGGCGCAGCTCAAGGAAGCGGCTTTGCCGAAGGACGTCATGCAAAGCCTGTTCAGAGATCGCTTCGCCACCTGGCATGGCGTGTCCAGCGCGGTCTACCTTATTCAGAGCCTGCTTGGCCTGGCGCTGGTGGCCAAACAGCATTCAAGGTAGCAGCAGTCTCGGCTTGGCAGCGGGGCGATAGATCAGCAACAGTTTGCCGATGTGCAATACCGGAGCGGCGTTCAGACTTGTGCATAGTTGTTCCAGATAGTCCTCACGGACATCGCGTTCGTGACCCAGAACGCGTATCTTGATCAATTCATGCGCGGCCAGAGCGCGTTCGGCTTCCTTCAGAACGGCTTCGCTGAGTCCTTGCGTGCCGATCATCACCACCGGTTTCAAGGCATGCGCCTGAGCTTTGAGATATTTGCGCTGTTCCACGGTCAATTCGAGCATTCGGCTTCCTGTCAAAGGTGCGGAAAAAGGGAGCGATAGTAGTCCATGAGGTGTACTGAGTGAAACGCCAAGCCAAAAGTCGTGTCTGGCACCAACGCCACGTCAACGATTTCTACGTCAAGCAGTCGGTCGAGCAGGGGTATCGCTCACGCTCGGCTTACAAATTGATGGAAATCGACGACCGCGACCGTTTGTTGCGACCGGGGGTGGCGCTGGTCGACCTGGGCTGCGCCCCGGGTGGCTGGTGCCAGGTGGCACTGGAGCGGATGAAAGGCCAGGGACGCATTGTCGGCATCGACCTGCTGGAAATGGTCGGCCTGAACGGCGTGGAGTTCCTGCTCGGCGATTTCACCGAACAGGCCACCTTGACCGAACTGGTTCAACGCCTGCATGGTCAGAAGGCAGACCTTGTATTGAGCGATATGGCCCCCAATATCACCGGTGTGATCGTTTCCGATCAGGCGCGCATTTATTACCTGGCCGAGTTGGCGCTGGAATTTTCCTCTCACTGGTTGAAACCTGACGGCGCATTTCTGGTCAAGGTATTTCAGGGCGCGGGATTCGAGGATTACATGAAACAGATGCGGGCGATATTCAAGACCGTTCTGGTGCGTAAACCGAAGGCCTCGCGCGACAGCAGCCGCGAAGTGTATTTGCTGGGCCGGAGTTTGAAGTCGGTCGAGTCGATTGAACAACAGACGGAATTCGTCTAACTTCACCCCTTGCCGCGGCAGGTGTGCCGTAAAGGAGTCAAATTGAATAATCTTTTCAAGAATGTCGGTATCTGGCTGATTATCGCGCTGGTACTGATGACGGTGTTCAATCAGTTCAACACGCGTCAAACCGTGCAGTCGCAGATCGACTATTCGACCTTCATCGAGCAGGTGCGCCAGGGCCAGGTCGCCAAGGTCACCATCGAAAATCACGTGCTGCGCGGCGTCAGCGTCGATGGTCAGCGCTTCACCACCTACTCGCCGTCCGATCCGTGGCTGGTGTCTGATCTGCTTAAGGCCGGCGTGCAGGTTGAAGCCAAGCCGGAAGAGCAGCCGTCGATGCTGATGAGCATCTTCGTTTCATGGTTCCCGATGCTGCTGCTGATCGGCGTCTGGATCTTCTTCATGCGCCAGATGCAGGGCGGCGGCAAGGGCGGTGCGTTCTCGTTCGGCAAGAGCAAGGCGCGGCTGCTCGATCAGGACAGCAATCTGGTGACCTTCGCCGATGTCGCAGGTTGTGACGAAGCCAAGGAAGAAGTCGGCGAACTGGTCGAATTCCTGCGCGATCCATCACGCTTCCAGAAACTGGGCGGCCGCATTCCGCGCGGCGTGCTGATGGTCGGTTCGCCGGGTACCGGCAAGACCTTGCTGGCCAAGTCCATCGCCGGTGAAGCGAAGGTGCCGTTCTTCTCGATTTCCGGCTCCGATTTCGTTGAAATGTTCGTCGGCGTCGGCGCCGCACGCGTGCGCGACATGTTCGAGCAGGCCAAGAAACAATCACCCTGCATCATCTTCATCGACGAGATCGACGCGGTCGGTCGTCAGCGCGGCGCCGGCATGGGCGGCGGCAACGACGAACGCGAGCAGACCTTGAACCAGTTGCTGGTGGAAATGGATGGTTTCGAAGCCACCGTCGGCGTCATCGTCATCGCCGCCACCAACCGCCCCGACGTACTCGACCCGGCGCTGCTGCGTCCGGGCCGTTTCGACCGTCAGGTGGTGGTTCCGTTGCCGGACATACGCGGCCGCGAGCAGATCCTGCTGGTGCACATGCGCAAGGTGCCGATGTCGCAGGACGTCAAGGCCGACATCATCGCGCGCGGCACACCCGGTTTCTCCGGTGCCGATCTGGCCAATCTGGTCAACGAAGCCGCGCTGTTCGCCGCGCGTTCCAACAAACGCGTGGTCGACATGGAAGATTTCGAGCGCGCCAAGGACAAGATCATGATGGGTGCCGAGCGCCGCTCGATGATCATGCCGGAGGAAGAGCGCAAGAACACCGCCTATCACGAATCCGGCCATGCCGTGGTCGCCAAGCTGATGCCGAAGACCGATCCGGTGCACAAGGTCACCATCATCCCGCGCGGTCGCGCGCTCGGCGTCACCATGCAGTTGCCGACGGAGGATCGCTACAGCCAGGACCGCATACGTCTGATGTCGACCATCGCCGTTCTGTTCGGCGGTCGGATTGCCGAAGAACTGTTCATGAACCAGATGACCACTGGCGCTTCCAACGACTTCCAGCGCGCCACCGATCTGGCGCGTCGCATGGTGACCCAGTGGGGCATGTCCGATGCGCTGGGCCCGATGGTCTACGGCGAAGAGGAAGGCGAGATTTTCCTCGGTCGCTCGGTCACCACGCACAAGAGCGTGTCCGAGGAAACCATGCGCAAGGTTGACGAAGAAGTCCGTCGGATCATTGATGAGCAATACGCGCTGGCGCGCAAGACGCTGGAAGAGAATCGCGACAAGGTGGAGCGCATGACGCGCGCCTTGCTGGAATGGGAAACCATCGATGCGGAGCAGATCGACGCCATCATGGCCGGTGAAGAGCCGCACCCGCCGAAGCCGGTGACGCCGCCGGTCAGCAGCGCCAGCAATCCGCCGCCGAGCGGCCAACCCGAAGCGCCGGAGCCGACCACAACCCCGGCTGAAGAGGCTTGATCCGCTGATTGCGGCATGCAAGATCAGGGGCGGCTTTTGCCGCCCCTGATCATTTCCGCAACGCGTCTGAGTGTCCCCGAGTGTGCCTATCCCATGTCCTATTTTCAGTGCGGGCGTTACCGTTTCCCTCTGTCGCAACCCTTGGTCATGGGCATCGTCAACGTCACCCCGGATTCGTTTTCCGATGGCGGACACTATTTCTCGACCGAACGCGCGATTGAACTCGGCCTGAAATTGAAGGCCGAGGGCGCCGACCTGCTCGATATCGGCGGCGAATCGACCCGACCGGGCAGTGCGCCGGTCGGCGCGGCAGAGGAAATCGACCGCGTCCTGCCGGTGCTGGAAGGCCTGCGCGACGCCGATATCGCACTCTCGGTGGATACCATGAAGCCGCAAGTCATGACCGCCGCGCTGGCGGTGGGCATCGACATGATCAACGATGTGCGCGGCCTGGAAGCACCTGGCGCTTTGCAGGCGGTGGCCGATTCCAGTTGCGGCCTGTGCCTGATGCATATGCGTGGCATGCCGCAAACCATGCAGATCGAACCGGTCTACGCCGAAGTCGTCGAGGAAGTGGCGGCTTATCTTCGCCATAGGCTGATCGCCGCGCAGGCGGCGGGCATCGATAGTCGGCGGATATTGATCGATCCCGGCTTCGGTTTCGGCAAGACCCTGGCGCACAACCTGGCGCTATTCAAGAATCTGGCGCAACTGACCGATATGGCGCCAGTGCTGGCCGGGGTATCGCGCAAGTCCTTTCTTGGCGCGCTCACCGGACGCGCCATCGAGGATCGTCTGTTGCCCAGTGTCGTCGCCGCGCTGCTGGCCGTTCAGCAGGGTGCGTCGGTGGTGCGGGTGCATGAGGTGCGGGAAACCGTGGAAGCGCTGCGTTTGTGGCAGGAATTGGTCGGCAATATGGCAAGCAATCAATTGGGAGTCCAAGCATGAGCAGAAAGTATTTCGGCACCGATGGTGTACGCGGCAAGGTCGGTGATGAGCCAATCACACCGGATTTCGCCATGCGCCTGGGTTACGCCGCCGGCAAGGTGCTGGTCGCCGCCGAGCATGATGCCTTGCACGGCGAGCATCCCGCCGTGCTGATCGGCAAGGACACGCGCATCTCCGGTTACATGCTGGAATCGGCGCTGCAGGCCGGCCTGACGGCAGCTGGCGTCGATGTACGCCTGACCGGGCCGATGCCGACACCGGGTGTCGCCTATCTGACCCGGGCGCTGCGCTTGCAGGCGGGGGTGGTGATTTCCGCGTCGCATAATCCGTATGAGGACAACGGCATCAAGTTCTTCTCGGCGCGCGGCGCCAAACTCCCGGACGAAGTCGAACTGGCGATCGAGGCGGCGCTGGAGCAACCGATGAAGACCGCTTCTTCCAAGCAATTGGGCCGCGTCAAGCGTGTGGAGGCGGCAGCCGCGCGTTATATCGAATTCTGCAAAAGCACGTTCCCCACCGACATGGACCTGCGCGGCATGCGCATCGTCGTTGATTGCGCCAACGGCGCCGGCTATCACATCGCGCCGCATGTGTTCCATGAACTGGGTGCGGATGTCATTGCCATCGGCAACGAACCGAACGGCTTCAACATCAACAAGGAATGCGGCGCCACGCATACCGACGCCCTGTCGCGCGCGGTGCGCAAGAATCGCGCCGATGTCGGCATTGCGCTGGATGGCGACGGCGATCGGCTGATGATGAGTGATGCCAACGGCGTGGTCATGGATGGCGACAAGCTGATCTACGCGATTGCCCGCTATCGCAAGGAAAGCGGTCAGGCGCTGGGCGGCGTGGTCGGCACCTTGATGACCAACCTGGGTGCCGAACTGGCCTTGAAAGCGCTGGGCTGCGATTTCAAGCGCGCCAAGGTCGGCGACCGCTATGTGCTGGAACTGATGCAACAGAACGGCTGGCTGCTCGGCGGCGAAGCTTCAGGCCACATCCTGTGCCTGGACAAGCACACCACCGGCGACGGCATTGTCTCCGCGCTGCAGGTGCTGGCGGCGTTGCGCGGTACCGGACGTTCGTTGGCGGAATACACCAGCGATTGCCCGGCTTATCCGCAGATCTTGCTGAATGTGCGGGTTGCCAAGGGCTTCAAGACCGACGGCCACCCCGGCGTGGCGCAAGCGGTGGCGGAGGTGGAAGCCGAGTTGGGCGACACCGGTCGGGTGGTGCTGCGCGCCTCCGGCACCGAACCGTTGATCCGGGTCATGGTGGAAGGCCGCGATGAAGCGCAGGTGCGGCGTACCGCCGATCAGATCGCCGATGCGGTGCGCCTGGCGGCCGGATTATGAGAACAGGGACTGGGTAGTGATGAACATCATGATTTAGCCTAAAAACCGCATTTAGCCGGTGGTTTGTCACCCAGCAGCAATGTTTTGGGCGGCCCGATGCCCGCAAGCGTCAGCTTGAGGTGATCGCACACGCAGCGCCAGACGGTTCCGACCCGCAACTGCTCCGCAATCTCTTTCGCCCAAGCCTGAAGCCGCGCCGAGACTTGCATCAGTACCTGTCTCGCCTTGTCGAAATGCGCATGCAACCCGGTCAAGGTGAGCGTGGTCTGGCGCGCATGTTCGGTTCTGCGCCCCACTGAGGACATCAACCATGGTCGGCTGGTGATCGCCTCTCGCCGGGCTTCCGGGCTGGCCAGGCGCACAAACAGGCTCCACCAGTGGTAGATCAGCGCCACCGCGCGTGCCGAAAGTTGGCATCGGTGCAGGTCATGTGTGGTGAAGCCACCCCAGCCCCACTGGTTCTTCAACTCGTCGAAGGTGTTCTCGCAGTCGGCCCGGTCTCGATAGAGTTGTCCAAGCCCCAGAACTTCATAGTCCAGGTTGGTCACCAGCACCGCATATTCGTAGCCGGTCAGTCGTTTTCCGCTCTTGCGATCGGCTTCGATGAAGCCCAGCAGTTGTTGTCCGCTGTCGTCTTCCTGGCTGATCAGCATCTCGCCTTGCAAGGGACGACGCAGCACCACGACGCGCCGAGGCGCTTCCCAGCCGGTGAGTCGCAATGCACTGTCCTTGCCTTCCCAGCCCTGACCTGCGTCACGCCAGTCACGTTCGTGAAACAGGCGCTCGATCAGACGTTTGACGTTTTTTGGTCAGCTTGAGTTTGAACAGGTAGCCTTGTTGCCGCTCTTCAAGAGGGCGCATCAGCGTGTCCGAGCCAAAGCCGCAGTCGCCGCGCACGATCTTGGGACGCTGGTTGAGCGGTAGCTCATCCAGAACGTGCAGGAGTCCAGGCAGGCTGTGGCTGCCGGTGTGTTCATTACCGGCTTTGACTTCGGCGCCAAGGACCAGACGCTGGCCGGCCATCAGGTAGGTGTGGTAGCTGTGTGAGGAGCGGCCCGGTTTCTTGGGGTTGTAGGACACCACGGCACCTTCCTGCTTGCCGTAGAGGGGCTTGACTGTGGTGTCAATGTCGAGAATCCAGGGTGCGTCGAGCAAGGGGGCGACACTTTCGCTGAGGTGCCGATCCAGCCAGGCCACGCCTTCGGGAATCGCACTCAGCGCGCGGCGCAGGGCGTCTTCGGAAATGACTTTGTTCATGCCCAGCAGACCGGGATTGACGCCATCGCAACGGATGGCGGTGACGTGGGAATAACGCTTGTGGCTGGAGAGGATGGACAACATCCAGGTGCCCAGGACGTTGGTAAGGCTTGGGGCGTTGGGGCTGGCGTAGGTCAGCGGACAGGTCTCCGTCCAGCGTGACCAGAGTCCGGTCAGACCGAGAAATTCGATGAAGTAGGCGAGCTGCCCCATTGGGGTGGCGGCACTCGATGATTCCTAACGAACCTGAATCTTGCCACTCGGCGTTTGCACGCCGGCACAGCTCAACAGGGTTACTTCGGCTCGAATTCGCTTCAGTTTCGATTCACCCATTGGGTGATCCCTCCGGTTGGCGATGAACCCTTAATCTGCCTGACTTCACAACAGATTTCATCTCTCCAACTGCGGTTTTTAGGTTTAGTCAGATTGTCATGAAGCTGTAAATTTTGATCGATAACATGACGTGAAAGTTCAGCGAGCAAGTCAACCTGCAACTGAGTTTCACCGAACGCGGAGTTGGCTGTTCATCACCGACCGGTTCCCCACCTACCTGGAGTCAAAGTATCATGAAATTGCCCTATTCCCTGCTCGCCGTCGCGCTGATCGCGTCCGGCGCAACTACTCAAGCCGTTGCCCGCGACAACATCCAGATTGCCGGCTCGTCCACCGTGCTGCCGTTCTCGTCGATCGTCGCCGAGAATTTCGGCAAGACCTTCCCGCAGTTCAAGTCGCCGGTCGTCGGTTCCGGTGGCACTGGCGGCGGCATGCGCCAGTTCTGCCAGGGCGTGGGCGCCAACACCATCGATATCGCCAATGCCTCGCGCGCCATGCGCCCCGACGAGAAGACAGCCTGCAATGACAAGGGCGTCAAGGGCATCCTCGAGGTCAAGTTCGGCTACGACGGCATCGTTTTTGCCTCGCGCAATGACGGCGGTCGCTTCTCGCTGGAACCGGAGCACATCTTCCTCGCCAGCGCCAAGGAAGTGCCGCAAGGCGGCAAAATGGTCCCAAATCCCTATACCCGCTGGTCGCAAATCGATCGTCTGCTGCCCAACCAGGAAATCGTTCTGGTAATTCCGGGCAGCAATCACGGCACGCGTGAGGTCTACGAGGAAAAGGCGGTGATCCCCGGCTGCATGAGCCTGCCGGAAGTCAAGGAGATGAACAAGGCTGACAAGAAGAAAGCCGAATCCTTCTGCAAGGCGATCCGCACCGATGGCCGCGTCATCGAGGTGGCCGGTGACTACACCGAAACCCTGGCCCGCCTCGACGCGCAACGCACCGCCGTGGGTGTCTTTGGCCTGAGTTTCTACGACCAGAACCGCGACCGTCTGAGGATTGCGCCGATCAGCGGCGTGGTGGGTAGCGACGAAAACATTCTGTCCGGCAAGTATCCGGTTTCGCGCCCCCTCTTCTTCTACATCAAGGATGCCCATGTTGGCGTAATCCCGGGTCTGCTGGAGTTTGGTCAATACTTCCTGTCGCCGCAGGTTTCCGGCAAGGGTAGCCCGCTGGAGAAGGCCGGCCTGATCCCGCTGAGCGCCGCCGAGCGCGCGAAGGCGATTGCTGATCTGAAGGCGCGCAAGAGCATCTGAGCGGTAGCAGCGGCCCGACCGATGCGGGGAGCGGGCAATGGCCTCCTCCCCGGCTTGGGTCGGGATGGCTGATCAGTCTGCCAAGTCCGGGAGGCGGCGGGACAAGTTTCCGCCGTCTCCGCCATATTTAAGACCACATCACGGAATTACATCGTCATGTCAAATCTAGTAGTCGTCGCGGTCCTGCTCGCGCTGGTGGCGGTCGCCTACCAGATCGGGCTGGCGCGTAGCCGCGGCGTCGCGCTGGCCAGCGGCATGCGCATGCACTCGCTGCCGCGCTATCACGGTCTGCTGGTGGTGTTGAACGCCGCGCTACCGGCAATCGCGGTTTACCTGTTGTGGTCCCTATTCGGCGGGTCGGTGATCGAGGCGATGATCCTCGCCAGCCTGCCCCCCGAACACCTTCCCGCGGATGAGCTGCAGCAGAAAGTCGTGTTGCAGCGCATTCAGAACCTGGCGAGCGGCTTCGGCTTGCTCGGCGATGCCCAGGCTTACGAACAAACCGCCGCGGCTTACATGCAAAGCCTGACCACTACCGGCCAGGCCGTAACGGCGGCGCTCATGGCTACAGTGGCCGCACTCGGCCTATTCTGGTCCTGGCGCGGGACTACGCCGCAGACGCGAGCGCGCAACAGGGTGGAGCGCGCCATGGAGGTCGGCCTGATCGCCTGTTCGGCGGTCGCCATCTTCACCACCTTGGGCATCGTCCTGTCGATGCTCGGGGAAACCATCCGTTTCTTCCAGTTCATCAACCCGGCCGACTTCTTCTTCGGCACCGTGTGGAATCCGCGTTTCGAGACGGTAGGCACCTCCGGCCAGGAGGGCTTCGGCCTGTTGCCGTTGCTGTCGGGTACCCTGCTGATCATGATCATCGCCATGTTGGTGGCGGTGCCGCTGGGGTTGATGATCGCCATCTATCTCGCGGAATACGCTCCCTACCGCGTGCGCAATGTCGCCAAGCCGGCCATCGAAGTGCTGGCCGGCATCCCCACCGTGGTCTATGGCGTCTTCGCGCTGGTCACCGTAGGCCCCTTCCTGGCCGGAATGGGCGAACTGCTGGGCGTCAACATTCGCGCGACTTCGGCGCTGACGGCGGGCGTCGTCATGGGGATGATGATCATCCCGTTCATCTCGTCGCTGTCCGACGACATCATCACCCAGGTGCCCAAGGCCATGCGCGACGGCTCCCTGGCGCTGGGCGGCACCAAGGCCGAGACCATCATCAAAGTCGTCCTGCCGGCCGCCCTGCCGGGCATCGTCGGCTCCATCCTGCTCGGCGTAAGCAAGGCGATCGGCGAGACCATGATCGTGGTCATGGCTGCCGGCAACGCGCCGGTGCTGACGGCCAACCCGTTCGAATCGGTTTCCACCATCACAGTGTCGATCATCAACCAGTTGACCGGCGACCAGGACTTTGCCAGCCCGCAGTCCCTGGTGGGCTTCGCCCTGGGACTGACGCTGTTCGCGATCACGCTGGTACTTAATATCATCGCGCTGGTGGTGGTGCGCAGGTACCGGGAACAATACGAGTAACGGACCATGAGCGAACATACAGGTTTGTCTGGACATGCGGCGATCCGCCGCCAGGTTGAAGCTTCCTTGCGCCGGCGTCAGCTACGCGAAAAGCTGTTCCACTGGAGCGGCATCTCCGCCATGGTCATAGCGCTGATCTTGGTCGGCATTTTCTTCGGCACGATCCTGCGCACCGGCCTGCCCGCCTTCTGGCAGTCCACCTTCATGATGGACGTGCACTTCGATCCCGAAGTGGTGCAGATCGGCCCCAAGCCGGAGCCCACGCCGGGTGAATCGCCCGCCGCCTACCAGCAGCGCTTCACGCAGTGGCAGCTCGACCTCGGCTTCGTCGACTTCGGCCAGCTCATCCACCAGTCCATCGTCAAGGTATTGCCCGAGGCGGCGGACCATCCCGAAGAAACGGTGGCGCTGGTCACCAGCGGGGAATTGTTCGCTCTGCGCGATCTCGTGGTGGCGGATCCCGGCATCATCGGCCAAACCGTCCGCCTGAAGCTGCTGGCTGACGCGAACGTCGATGTCTGGCTGAAGGGCAATATCGACCGCGACCTGCCCGACGAGCAGCAGCAGTTGAGTCCACAGGTGCGCGCGTGGGCCGACCAACTCAAGGCCAGTGGCGTCATCAAGAACAAGTTCAGCACCGCCATCTTCATGAATCCCGACTCGCGCAGCTCGCTGGCCTCGGCGGGTCTGGCCGGCGCCTTCATGGGCTCGCTGTTCATGATGATCATCGTCATCCTGCTGGCAATGCCGATCGGCGTCGCCGCAGCGATCTATCTGGAAGAATTCGCGCCCAAGAATCGCTTGACCGACCTCATCGAGGTCAATATCAACAACCTCGCGGCAGTGCCCTCCATTGTCTTCGGCCTGCTCGGCGCGGTGGTCTTCATCATGTGGTTCAACCTGCCCATGTCGTCGTCGCTGGTCGGCGGCCTGGTGCTGACGCTGATGACCCTGCCGACGGTGATCATCGCCACCCGCGCGGCACTGAAGGCGGTGCCGCCCTCGATCCGCGAGGCGGCCCTGGGCGTCGGCGCCTCGAAGATGCAGGCCATCACCCACCATGTGCTGCCGCTCGCCCGCCCCGGCATCCTCACGGCGATGATCCTTGGCGTGGCGCAAGCGCTGGGCGAGACCGGTCCGCTGCTGTTGATCGGCATGAGCGCCTTCGTTGCCAGCATTCCGGCGACACCGCTCGACCAGTCGACGGCCCTCCCCGTGCAGATTTACCTCTGGGAGTCAAACGAGTTACGCAACTTCTTCGAGGGCCGCGGTTCGGCGGCGATCATCGTCTTGCTGGCGATGATGCTGGCTTTGAATGCGGTGGCAATCTGGCTTCGCAAACGTTTCGAGACTAGGTGGTGAAAATGGAGAACAACATGGCCCAAACGACCATGGGCGCGAAGCTGGACGCCCTTCCGACGAATCCCGGCAGCAAACCCGCCGGCACTGGCGAGATCAAGCTGTCGGCACGCGACGTGCGTGTTTTCTACGGCGACAACGAAGCGCTTCACGGCGTCTCGATGGACGTCATGGCCAACGAGGTGATCGCCTTTATCGGGCCTTCAGGTTGCGGCAAATCGACATTCCTGCGTTGTTTCAACCGCATGAACGACACCGTTGCCGGGGCGCGCGTGACCGGACAGATCACCCTGGATGGACGCGACATCCACGACCGCGCCATCGATGTCGTGCAACTGCGTGCGCAGGTCGGCATGGTCTTCCAGAAGCCGAACCCCTTCCCCAAGCCGATCTACGAGAACGTCGCTTATGGTCCCCGCCTGCACGGGCTGACATCATCGAAGAGCGAACTCGACCAGATCGTCGAATCCAGCCTGCGCCGCGCCAGCTTGTGGGAAGAAGTGAAAGACCGCCTGGATGCGCCAGGCACTGGCCTCTCTGGGGGGCAGCAGCAGCGCCTGTGCATCGCTCGAGCGATCGCAGTCAGCCCGGACGTGATCCTGATGGACGAACCCTGCTCGGCGCTGGACCCGATCGCTACGTCCAAGATCGAGGAACTGATCCACGAACTTAAAGTGAATTACACAATCATCATCGTCACGCACAACATGCAGCAGGCAGCCCGCGTCTCTGACCGCACCGCGTTTTTCCATCTCGGGGACTTGATTGAACTGGGGGCGACTTCACAGGTATTCACCAATCCCCAGCAACAACGTACGGAAGACTATGTCACCGGGCGCTATGGCTGATCGGTGCGGCGCACTGCTGCCGAATATCCGATGATGTAACGGTGCACGCCTTTGACCCGATTTGCGCTGCAAGAACCATGAACGAAATTTCGATGGCTTCCATGGTGCATGTCATCAAGGGTAACAGCGTAACGGTCTCTTCGGGTTGCCGGTAAAAGCATCATGGGCGTCAACGACAAGGAGGTGCTGACGGCGGCGGTTGAAAAGGCGTTGCGCGGCACCGGACGTTCACTCGCGGAATACACCCGCGATTGCCCGGGTTATCCGCAGATATTGCTGAATGTGCGGGTCGCCAAGGGCTTCAAGACCGACGGCCACCCAGGCGTGGCGCAAGCCATGGCCGATGTGGAAGCTGAGCTGGGCGACACCGACCGTGTGGTGCTGCGCGCCTCCGGCACCGAACCGCTGATCCGGGTCATGGTGGAAGGCCGCGATGAAGCGCAGGTGCGGCGGACGGCTGATCACATTGCCAATGCCGTGCGAATCGCTGCAGGAGTATGAATTACAGATTTATTACGGTTGTCACAAGCTTGTAATAATCCGCAGATAAGCTGCGTCGGTCAATAACTGAAGACGCAACTGTCTGGAGATTAATTATGAACACGCAACGTACCCTGATCAAGTTGTCCACCCTGGTCGCCGCCATGTCGCTAAGTCTGTCCGCCCTGGCGGCCGATATTACCGGCGCCGGCGCAACCTTCCCCTACGCCGTTTACACCAAATGGGCCGAAGGCTACAAGGCTGCGACCGGTGAAATGGTCAATTATCAAGGCATCGGTTCCTCTGGTGGCGTTAAGCAGATCAGGGCCAAGACCGTTGACTTTGGTGGGACTGATGCACCCCTGAAGGAAGAAGATCTCGATGCTGCAAAGATGGTTCAGGTTCCGACCGTTATGGGTGGCGTGACCATCGTGATGAACGTGCCCGGCATCGCATCTGGTCGGTTGAAACTGGATGGCCCGACAGCAGCGGACATGTTCCGTGGTGCGATCAAGAAGTGGAATGATCCCGCCATCGCCAAACTGAATCCTGGCCTCAAACTACCCGACTTGGCGGTGACGGTTGTGCATCGTTCCGATGGCTCTGGCACTACCTTCGTCTTCTCCAATTACTTGGCCAAACAGTCCGTGCCATTCAAGCGCGATGTCGGCGCCGGTAACACGGTTAACTGGCCCGTGAACGGTGTCGGTGGCAAGGGTAATCCGGGTGTTGCCGCGACTGTGCAAAAGATCGCTGGTACCATCGGTTATGTCGATATTGCCGATGCGCTGAAGAACAAGATGAACTTTGTTGCTTTGAAGAACAAAGCCGGCAATTTCATCGTTCCGAACCAGGATGCCGTCGCCGACGCCGCCGCCGGCGCAAATTTCAAGGTCAAGGGCATGGCACCCGACCTGCTTGACCAGGGCCACAAGAATGCCTGGCCGATCACCAGTGCAACCTACATTCTGGCCTATGAAAAAGGTGCTGATGCACAACGCCAGAAAGGTGTGGTCGATTTCTTTACCTGGTCTCTGAACAATGGCCAGAAAATGGCGGAAGAACTTGGCTTCGTGCCGCTTCCCGCCAATGTGGTGAAGATGGTCGAAGCAGAAATGAAGAATATCAAGTAAGAACTGTTTGAACAGTTCGGGCGCGGCGTTTGTCCGCGCCCGAACTTTCTTCGGAAGCCTCTTTGTCTGACAAGGAGATTTCCGCAGAAAAGTTAATCTGATCAGGAAATATCGCCATGAGCGAAGCGACAACCCAAATAGACCTGCATGCCCGGCAGGTCAAGAAATTCAAACTTCAGGACATGTTCTTCCATCAGGTTACCCTGGTGTTCGCTGCCATTGTGCTGGCGGCCTTGGTCGGCATTATCATTTCGCTGACCATTGAGGCAATGCCGGCGTTCAAGGAATTCGGACCGGCATTCATCTGGACCAATGTATGGAATGTGCCGGAGGACCAGTACGGCGCGTTGAGCGCAATCTATGGCACGGTGGTGACTTCGATCATCGCGCTGGTCATCGCCGTGCCGATCAGCTTTGGTATCGCCTTGTTCCTGACTGAAACCTGTCCGGCCTGGTTGCGCCGACCGCTCGGCACTGCGATCGAATTGCTCGCCGGCGTGCCTTCCATCATCTACGGTATCTGGGGCCTGTTTGTATTCGCGCCGCTATTTGCCGAACATGTACAACCATCTCTTCAGAAACTGGTGGGCGATACCCCGATTATCAGTGGTTGGTTCGCCGGCCCGCCTATTGGCATCGGTATTCTGACCGCCGGTATCGTATTGTCGCTGATGGTGATTCCGTTTGTTGCCTCGGTGATGCGCGATGTGTTCGAAACGGTGCCGCCGCAACTCAAAGAATCGGCTTATGGCGTTGGTTGCACGACCTGGGAGGTGGTTACCAACATTGTGCTGCCTTACACGCGGGTCGGTGTCATCGGCGGCATCATGCTGGGCCTCGGTCGCGCCTTGGGTGAAACGATGGCGGTCACCTTCGTCATCGGCAATGCAAACCGGATCGTCGGCAGCCTGTTTGCTCCGGGTACATCCATTGCCTCGACCTTGGCCAACGAGTTTGGTGAGGCCGATCCAGGTCTACACATTTCATCGCTGTTTGCGCTTGGTCTGGTGTTGTTCATCATCACCTTCGTCGTTTTGGCCATTTCGCGCTGGTTGATCAAGCGCGGCATCGCCAAACAAGGCAACTAGGAGCATCGTCATGCAACTCTATTCCCGTCGTCTGCTGACCAATCGTATCGGCATCGCGCTGTCGATGATTGCGATGGCCTTTGGCCTCGCCGCGTTGTTGTGGATTTTGTGGACCCTGTTCTACAACGGATTTTCCGCGCTGAGTTGGGACTTCTTCACCCAGGACACGCCCGCCCCCGGTAGCGAGGGCGGTGGTCTACGCAATGCGATTGTGGGTAGTCTGATGATCATCGGAGTCACGATGGTCGTGTCGACGCCGATCGGCATCCTGGCTGGCATCTATCTGGCTGAATACGGGGCTACATCCAGGTTCGCCGCCACCACACGTTTCGTCACCGACATCATGTTGTCAGCGCCGTCCATCGTGGTCGGTCTGTTCGTTTATGCCCTGATGGTTGCGACATTGGGTGGTTTCTCGGGTTGGGCTGGGTCGGTGGCTTTGTCGTTGATCGCGATTCCGGTAGTGGTGCGCACCACAGAAAACATGTTGTTGCTGGTGCCCACTGCGTTGCGTGAGGCTGCTTTTGCGGTTGGTGCGCCGCGCTGGCAGGTTTCGTTGAAAGTCACCTTGCGTGCGGTCAAGGCCGGCGTTGTCACCGGCATACTTCTCGCCATCGCTCGCGTCATGGGTGAAACCGCGCCTTTACTGTTTACCGCGCTAAACAATCAGTTTTTCAGCACCGATATGTCGCAACCGATGGGCAATCTGCCGGTGGTGATCTTCCAGTTCGCCATGAGTCCCTACGACAACTGGGTCAGCCTGGCCTGGGGTGGCGCACTGTTGATCGCACTGATCGTGCTCGCCATCAACATCATTGCGCGGGTCATGTTCCGCAATAAAGTTTCAGTCTGAATCCGGAGTATCAAATGTCCGATCCCCAAACCATCGCCGTTGGCGAGGCCATCCTGTCTATCCGAGACTTGAATTTCTATTACGGGGCCTTTCGCGGCTTGACCAATGTCTCGCTGGATATCGCTAAAAGCCAGGTTACCGCGTTCATCGGCCCATCCGGTTGCGGCAAGTCTACCCTGCTGCGTACTTTCAATCGTATGTATGACCTGTACCCAGGCCAGCGTGCCGAAGGCCAGATCAATTTCCACGGCAAAAACCTACTCGACAAGAAGCAGGACGTGAATCTGGTGCGCGCCAAGATCGGCATGGTTTTTCAGAAGCCGACGCCGTTCCCGATGACGATCTACGAGAACATTGCGTTTGGTGTTCGTCTTTACGAAAAACTGAACAAATCAGAAATGGATGATCGTGTTGAATGGGCGCTACGCAAGGCCGCGATCTGGGAAGAAACCAAAAACAAGCTGCAACAGAGCGGTCTGTCTTTGTCAGGCGGTCAGCAACAGCGCTTGTGCATTGCCCGCACGATCGCGGTGAAGCCGGAAATCGTGTTGCTCGACGAGCCGACTTCCGCGCTTGATCCGATTTCGACCGCCAAGATCGAGGAGTTGATCAACGAGTTGAAAACGGAATACACCATCGCCATCGTCACCCACAACATGCAACAGGCAGCGCGTATTTCTGACTTCACCGCCTTCATGTATCTGGGCGAACTGATTGAATTCGGCAATACCGACAAGCTGTTCGTGAAACCATCGCAGAAACAGACAGAGGATTACATCACCGGCCGCTTCGGCTGAAATTTTCAAATCGGGAAATTCGCGCTTTAGCAAAGGAACGGGGACGATACCGCTTATGCGGTATCGTCCCCGTTCCTTTTGTCATAAATCCTTCATCTTGCTTCCGCCATGACTTGGGTATCCTTCACGCTTTAATGTGAACGTCATATCGTCCGGGTCATGCCATCCATTTCCGATCTGCAACACGAACTGACCGAGTTGCGCCGCAAGGTGGCCGAAGGTCAACGCGACTTGCTGACAGCCTGGCAGCCGGTTCTTGAAAAACCCGTTGAAAAACGCATCGGAAAAGTCGGCGGCAAATCCACCGGCAAATCCGAATATGCGCGTGATGCCGAAAATCTGGCGGCTTACATTGCCTTGCGCCGCGAAGACCTGCGTCGATTGCAGGAGAAATTGTCGGAACTCGGGCTTTCGTCGCTGGGGCGGTGTGAAGGCCATGTCATCGCCACGCTGGACGCAGTCGGCCAGGCGCTGGACGCGATCAGCGGCGTGTGTCCGACCGAGGAGGCGCTGCTGTATCCCGGGCGCGGCAATCGTCATGGCGACAAGCGTCTGAAATTGAACACCCAGGCCCTGCTCGGCAAAGAGCCCAAGCAGCGGCGCATGCGCATCATGGTCACCTTGCCGACGGCAGCGGTCGGTGATGGGCGGTTTGTGCGCGATCTGATCGAACGCGGCATGGATATCGCGCGCATCAACTGCGCGCACGACGATGCTGTGACCTGGCAGGCGATGATCGACAACATCCGCGTCTCGGCCAAGGCGGTCGGCCGCCCCTGTCTGATTCATATGGATCTGGCCGGCCCGAAACTGCGTACCGGCGATATGGCCGCTTCACCGGGGCGCTTGCGCCTGCGGCCGAAACGCGACGATCGCGGCGACACCCGGGCGCCGGCCTACTTTCTGTTCGACGCCAGCGGCGAACCGGGCGGTCCCGGCTTGCGCGGCGCCACCGGCCTGGCCGGTTATCCTCGGGTCAGCGTGGCGCGCGACTGGCTGGCGCGCTTGCAGCCGGGCGACCTGGTCGAAGTCAGCGATGCGCGCGGCAAGAAGCGCATCCTCAATGTGCTGGATCGCATGGGTGAAGCGCATCAACTGGCTTGCGCCGCCGATTCGGTGTGGCTGGAAGCCGGATGCGTGCTGAAGCATCTGTCCGGCGGCAACAAGCATCAGATCGCTACGGTTGGCGAACTGGAAGCCAGTCCGGAGGTGTTGCTGGTGCATATCGGCGACCGCATCCTGCTGTCGCGCGATGCCGCGCCCGGCGAAGCCAGCGAGGAAGACGGCTTTGCCGGCCGCATCCCCTGCGCGCAGCCGGAGGTACTGGACAGCCTCTGCGTCGGCGAGCGGGTGTTCATCGATGACGGCCAGATCGGCGCCGAAATCGAACGCCTGACCGATGAGGGCGCCTGGTTGCGGATTACCCGCGCCCGGCCGGAGGGCGACAAGATCCGCCCAGCCAAGGGGTTGAACTTTCCCGACAGCGAAGTGATCTTGCCGGCGCTGGGTGAAAAGGATTTGCTGGACCTGGATTTCGTCGCGCGCGAAGCCGACATCGTCGGCTATTCTTTTGTTCAGTCGGCAGCGGACATGGATGCGTTGGCGGATGAACTGGACAAGCGCGGAGCGGGCAAGCTGGGCCGTATCGCCAAGATCGAAACGCGCCGCGCGGTGGTCAACCTGCCGGAAATCATCGTGCATGGCGCCTGTCGCGGCCCGTTCGGATTGATGATCGCGCGTGGCGATCTGGCGGTGGAAATCGGCTGGAGTCGGCTGGCCGAGATCCAGGAGGAAATCCTCTGGCTGGCGGAATCCGCACATGTGCCGGTGGTGTGGGCAACCCAGGTATTCGAGCAGTTGATCAAGGAAAACCTGCCGTCGCGCGCCGAGATGACCGATGCCGCCATGTCGGAACGCGCCGAATGTGTAATGCTGAACAAGGGTCCGTTCGTGCTGGACGCGATCGCCATGCTGGATGACATCGCCCGCCGGATGCGCGCGCACCAGCACAAAAAATCCGCCCGCTTGCGGGCATTACATTGGTAAGGAAGCAAAATCATGGCCAACGCGGTAAAAAACATTGCCCGATTCATCCGAAAAAATCCGGATCATGCTGCTGTCATCACCTTGAGGGATCTGTGTCTGGCGCTGGAGAATTCGGCCAATTTCGATCTGGGTTGCTTGTATGACCTGGACAAGAAATCGTTCGAACTGGCGATCGATCTGCTCGAAGAATGGCGCTTCGACCGGCATGTGTTCGAGCGGCGCTTGCAGAAGTATCTTGACGAGCCGGCTGAAGATTGAGCTTTGCGTTGCAGGGTTGAATGAACTTCAACCTCTGGGTTGACCGGCAGACACCTCGCGCAGCGTGGTCTCGAAGCGCTCGATGATGCGCTGCCAACTGTGTGTCGACATGCTCTGACTGGCCTGCCGGCCGAGTTGTCGGCGTCTGGCCGGGTCGCCGGCCAGCATCTGCGCGGCATGGATGAAGGCGTCGGCATCGTCCGGGGTGACCGCCAGGCCGTTATCGCCATGCTGAATAAGGATTTCTCCGGCCGCGCGTCGATAGGTGACGACGCCCAAACCGCTGGCCAGGGCTTCGGTCAGCACATTGCCCCAGGTTTCGGAAAGACTGCCGAACAGGAATAGATCAGCGCTGGCGTAGTGGGCGGCCAGATCTGCGCCGATGCGCGCGCCGACGAAGAGATGTTGCGGGTGACTTGCGCGCAAGCTGGCCAGGGCGGGGCCGTCGCCCACCCAGATCATGCGGGCGCGCGGATGCCGGGCAGCGATGGCGCTGTAGGCGCGCGTCACCACTTGCAGGTTCTTTTCCGGCGCCAGGCGGCCGACATACAGGCAGGCTAGATCGTCTCCCGACAGACCCCAACTCAGGCGCAGTTGGGTGTCGCGGCGGCCGGGGTGAAACAATTGCGTATCCACCCCCCGGCCGACCGCACGCACGTTGGGGATGCCGCGCGCAGTCAGTTCGGCGGCCAGTTCCGGGGTCGGCACAAAGGTCGCGCTGCAGCGCCTGTGCAAGGCATCGATCCAGTTGGACACCCAGGGCATCAGCCAGGCAAAGCCATAGTGCTTGCTGTATTGCGCGAAATGCGTGTGATAGCCGGAGGTCAGCGGCAATTTGCGGGCGCGGGCGGCGTAAACGGCGGCCCAGCCGAGCGGGCCTTCGGTGACCACATGCAGCAGATCGGGACGCTGCTGATCGATGATCCGACCGAGTCGCCAATAGGCCGGTAGACCGAGCCGCAGACCAGGGTATTTGGGGATCGGCAGCCCCGGCGTCAACCAGGTATCGCTCTCCGTGTGGCGCGGCTCGGCGAGTTGGCGCGGCCGCACCACGCCGACCCAATGTCCGCGCGCGCGCAGTCCTTCCACCAGGCGTTGGGTGGTCATGGCAACGCCATTGATTTCCGGCGGATAGGTTTCGGTTACCAGAAGTATGCGCAGCGGCTGCATCGGGCGGGCGTCGAATTCAGCGCAGCAGGCTGCGATACAGGTCGGCCAGCCGGGTCGCCAAGGCCTGATCCGACCACTCCTTGGCATAGGTGCGCGCCGCATCGCCCAGTTGGAGTCTTGCCGCCGGGTCGGCCAGCAGATTGACCAGCGCTTGCGCGAAGCCGGTCGGGTCATCCGGCGCAATGCGGCAGCCGAGACCGGGTTGCAGGATGTCAGCCGTGCCCATGATAGCCAGCGCCACCACCGGGCAGCGTTGCGCCATGGCTTCGAGCAACACCAGGCCCTGGGTCTCGGTCCGCGAGGCGAAGATGAAAACGTCGGCAGCGGCATAGGCCGAAGGCAATTCGCTTCTGCGGTCAAGGTAGCCGAGAAAGCGAACCTGATCTCGCAGGCCGAGCTGTATCGCCTGCAGTTCCAGATCGGCGCGGGCGGGGCCTTCGCCGGTGATCAGGAAAAGCAGGTCAGGCAAGGAACGCCGGGCGATGGTTACCGCGTGCAGCAGGAAGTCGATGTTTTTTTCGTGCGCCACGCGACCGACGAACAGCGCCACCGGTTGCTCGGCGGGAATGCCGTGACGAGCGCGAAACGCTTTGCCGTCGCCGGGTGCGAAGGCGCTCGCCGGCAGACCGGTCGGCAACACATGCAGCGGCCGGGTGACGCCATATTCGCCAAGCCGTTCGCGCATCGCGGTGGACGGCACAATCACCGCATCGAGCGCGTTGCACTGGCCGCGTGAAAATCGCCGCGCCAAGCCGCGCAAACCGGCCGCCGGCAGCCAGGGAATGTAGTGTTGAAGGTATTCCTCGAACAGCGTGTGATAGGTGGCGATCACCGGTTTGTGCAACGCCCGCGCCGCATGCAGGCCGGCGTAATGCGCGGCGAATGGCGTCTGGATATGGATCACATCGCAGTCGGCGGCCGCCTTCAGCGCGGCGCGGCGCAGCTTGCCGTAATGCACCAGGCGATCTTCCGGATCGCCCAGCACGCGCCGCGCCGGCACCCGGATGATGTCCGGCGTGTCGGCTTCATTGGCGTAGCGTGGTGCTATCAGCTGGGTCTGCACGTCCTGCGCGGCGAGTGCGCCGCGAAAGGTTTCGATCGAGGTGGAGACACCATTGATGCGCGGGAAGTAGACATCGGACAACATCAGGGTTCGCATCAATCGGCCTCCACCAGTGTCGGACTGAAGGTTTCGCGCGGCTGGCGGCAGAACGCGCTCCATTCGATCATTTCCAGACGACCGTCGAGGTGTTCGACGATAGCGGTGCAGGAATCGACCCAGTCGCCGCAATTGGCGTAGATCAGGCCATCGACTTCCTTCAGCGCCGCCCAGTGGATGTGGCCGCAGATGACGCCATCCAGTTGACGCTCGCGGACATGACGAATCACCGAATCCTCGAAATCGAAGATGAACTGCAACGCCGTCTTGACTCGCCGCTTGGCGTAGCCGGCGAGCGACCAGTAACCGGCGATACCGAGCTGGCGCCGCATCCAGGACAGCCAGCCGTTGGCGCGGACCAGCAGGTTGTAGGCGACATCGCCAAGCACCGCGACCCAGCGGTGATGCCGGGTGACCTGGTCGAAATCGTCGCCATGGATGAGCAGCAGGCGGCGTCCATCGGCGGTTACATGCACGAATTCCCGCTCGACCCGGATATCGCCGAACGCCGTTTCGCAGTAATCACGCAGGGCTTCATCGTGATTGCCCGGCACGAACACCACCTGCTCGCCATGGCGCGCGCGCTTGAGCACTTTCTGGACCACGGTGTTCTGCGCCGGACTCCAGTGGATGCCGCGGCTCATGCCCCAGAAGTCGATGATGTCGCCGATCAGATACAAATGTTCGGCGGGGAAATCACGCAGGAAGGCAACCAGGCTGTCAGCCTGGCAGGCGCGGGTGCCCAGATGGACATCCGAAATGAACACGGAGCGAACGGCTGGCATGTCGGTCAATGTGTCACAGCCAGATGACAGAGCGGTTACAACGCCAGGGCGAGCGAACCGCCGCCGGTTTGCCACCTGTAAAAGTGTTGCTTTAAAGCGGATCAGCCATCGACGACCGCAGGCCGGCAGGCTATGGCAGCCAGTCCGGAATCGTCAAAAGGTCATGGATTCGTCACCCTTTGTTCATGATGGCTGGGCAATATGAATCGCCAACTTCATCAGCGATATTTCCATGAGCCACAATCCTTCCCGCAGAGACTTTGTACTACGCGTTGCCTCGATATCCGCAGTTGCCGGTTCCGCCCTGTTGCTGTCCGGTTGCGATGACGATGACGCAGTGTTCAGCTATGGCGTCGCCAGCGGCGACCCGCTGGTCGACCGCGTCATTCTATGGACTCACGCAAAATACAACGGCGCTGATGATGCCGTTGCGCTGAAATGGGAGGTGGCGACGGATGGCGCGTTCGCCAACATTGTGGTTAGCGGCACCGCAAGTGCAACCGCCGATTCCGGCTTTACCGTTAAAGTCGATGCCACGGGCCTGAACGCCGACACGGAATATTTCTATCGATTTCGCCATAACAAGCGTCGCTCGCTGGTCGGGCGCACGCGTACTTTGCCGACCGGGAGCGTGGCTGAAGTCAGACTGGCGGTATTCTCCTGCGCCAACTATCCCGCCGGTTTCTTCAATGCCTATGCCGAAGCGGCCAAATCCGACGCCCAGTTCGCCATACATCTTGGCGATTACCTGTACGAATACGGCATGTTCGAATTGAATGGCGATCCCGCTTACGCCTCGGCAAATGCCGTTGCACTGGGCCGAGTATCGGAACCGGCAACCGAGTTGTTGACATTGGCCGATTACCGCAAGCGCCATGCCCAGTACAAATCGGATCCGGATAGCCAGGCCTTGCATGCACGGATGCCGATGATCGCCGTCTGGGACGACCATGAAATCGCCAATGACACGTATAAAGAGGGCGCCGAGAACCATGACGCCGCCACCGAAGGCAGCTTTGCCGCTCGCCGGGCGGTGGCGCTGCAGGCCTATCACGAATGGATGCCGATCCGCACCGGTGCCGCTCAAGACAGTATCTACCGCAGCTTCGATTTCGGCGATCTGCTCAGCCTGCACATGTTGGACAGCCGCTTGATCGGGCGTGACCAGCAAATCACCTTCACCGATCTGCTCAACCCGGCGACTGCGGCCACGGCGGCCGCGACACTCGCGTCGCCAGATCGTCAGTTGCTGGGCGCCGACCAACTGGCCTGGTTGCAGGGCAAGCTGGCAACCTCCAGCGCAACCTGGCAGGTACTCGGCCAGCAAGTCCTGATGGCCAGAATGGAATTTCCGTTGTCGGTGCTGAGCGCGCTGAACCCGGACAACACCTCGCCCGAGGCCTTGGCTGCCGGCGAGGCGGCGGTTATCGCCTATCTGACCGCGAAACAGAAGCAGGCGCTGGGCGTGCCGCTGGACCCGGTCACTGAAGCCCCTTTGCTCGATCCGGCGCTCAATCCCAAGCTCGGCTACAACCTGGACGCCTGGGACGGTTATCCGGCGGCGCGGGAAACGCTGTTGATGACGGCCTATCAACTCAACAAGAAGCTGGTCAGTCTGGCCGGCGATACGCATAACGCCTGGCATGCCGATCTGACTCTCGCCGGCCATGCCGACCCGACACTGGCCGGGGTCAAGGTTGGTGAAGAATTTGCCACCGGCAGCGTCAGTTCTCCGGGGTTTGAAGATTATCTGTCCGCCTTGCCATCGGACCAGGTGAAGGCGATTTTCGAAGGTGTTGTCGATGATCTGAACTGGATGGACCCATCCCGGCGCGGTTTTCTGAAAATGACGATCACCCCGACGGCGGCGACAGGTGAATGGGTGTTCGTGAATACGATCAGTTCACGGAGTTACTTGGTGGAAGCGCCGGTCGCCGAAGAAATCCGTAGTTACATCGCCTGACGGACTTTGGTTTTGTCGTTCCCGTCATGGCGGGCGCCCGGCAGAGTACCGGGATGCCTTTATCGCGGGGGATGACGAAATAATCAGCGCTTGGTTTCCGGTTGCGTGATGAATCCGATGCGGCTTAGCCCGGCCCGCGAGGCGGCGGCCATGATCTCGGCGATGGTTTCGTAGCGCGATGATTTGTCGGCGTACAGATGCAGTTCCGTGGTCGGCTGGGTGGCGCCCAGATTGGTCAGACGCAGGTCGATGGCGCCGGGCGCGAGCAATTCGCCATTCCAGTGAATCCCGCCGGCGGCGTCGATGGCAATCTCGACCTTGCTCGTCGCCTGCTTGGGTTGCGCATTGGCGTTGGGCAGATCCAGTTTCACCGCATGTGTCAGCAATGGCGCGGTGATCATGAAGATCACCAGCAGCACCAGCATCACGTCGATCAGCGGAATCATGTTGATTTCGGCGCGCGGCAGGCCGCGTCCGGCCGGACCGGGATTGAGGAAGGCCATGTTCAGTTCTCCCGCACGCTGGCCGGCAGGGCTTGCCCGGTCACCAGGTAGTGATGCAGTTCATGCGCGAAGCCATCCAGTTGCGCCAGCAGCACCTGGTTGCTGCGGGAAAACACGTTGTAGGCCAGCACCGCCGGAATCGCCACGGCGAGACCCAGCGCGGTCATGATCAGCGCTTCGCCGACCGGACCGGCGATCTGGTCGAGCGACGCCGCGCCTTCGATGCCGATCGCCGAGAGCGCGTGATGCACGCCCCAGACCGTGCCGAACAGACCGACGAACGGGGCCACGGCGGCAATGGAGGCGAGCAGGGTCTGGCCGTTGTCGAGCCGCGAGCCTTCCTCGCCGACCACCCGATTCATGCAGCGCAGCAGCAAGGCCTCGTGGTCCGCCGCCGGCGTGTCGCGCACTTCGGCATGCACCGAGAAGGAGGCGTCGGCGAGCCGCGCGAAGGGATTGCCGGCATCGTCGCGCGGGTGAGCCAGCGGTTGCGCGCTGGCCCAGAGTTCCCGCCGGAATTGCCGGCCGCGACGTTGCAACTGCCAGAGCAACAGTGATTTGCCGACGATGCCGAGCCACGATGCCAACGACATCAGCACCAGCATGAAAAACAGGATCATGCCCAGCGTATCGGTATGGGCGAAGAAAAATTCGATCGGGTTCATATCCTGCATTTCAATTCTCCAGACTAAAGGTAATCGGCACTTCCACCCAGCCGGCGATGTTCCGGCCGGCTTGCCGCGCCGGGGTGAAACGCCAGCCGCGCACTGCTTCGCTGGCCGCCATGTCGAGCCGCGGATAGCCGCTGCTGACCTGGATTTTCAGGGATTCGGCGCGACCGTCGGCGCTGACCAGCACCCGCAGCCGCACCTGTCCGGCTTCGTGCTTGCGACGCGACAGCAGCGGGTAGGGTGGTTGCGGGTTGTCCAGATAGGCCGCCTGATAGCCAGGCGGTTCGATGCGTTCAACCGTCGGCGTGGCAGGACTGCCAATGCGCGCGCTGGCCTGCGCAGCGGGCGGCTGTTCCACTGTCGGTGCTGCGGCAACTGCGCTAACTGGAACAGCAGGCGCTACCGCCGCGGCGACGATGCTGGTTTCAACGATGTTGACCGGCGCCGGAGTTGGCAGAGTCGCAACGGCAACGGACGGCATCACCGGGCTGGCCGGAACCGCTGCGGGAAGCGTGGCCGGCGGTGGCATGGCAACCTTGGTCGCGGCGGGTGGGCTGGGTGTGGAGGGCGGGATGGGCGTCGGTGTGACCGGCAGAATGCCGACCATCACCGGCACCGGTTGCGGCGGCGCTATGCGCAGTTGCGTCAGCGGCACGGCTACCGCCAGATGCAATGACCCCGCCACCACCACGGCAATGACCTTGCGCTGCGTACTTGATAAATCCATGCCGCTGGCCGGTGCTTGAACGCTCACTCCAGACCCAGCGCGCGGGCGATGTCCTTCCAGGCGACCAGCTTGAAGTTCTGCGGCGCGTCGGGCAAGCGATTGAAGCCGTCCTGCACCACCAGCATGCCCTCACCATATGCGCCGCCGAGATCAAGCGCGGTGACTTCCAGACCGTCGGTTTCGGAGACGCCATCAATGCCGGCCGCCGCGTTGATGCCGATGCGGAAAGCGCCACGATAGGCAAAGGGCTGCTGGGCATCGAGCACCACGAAGCTGTTGTCGCCCTGGCTGGAGGCGATCAGATAACTGGCGCGCGCGCCGTGATACAGCGCCAGACCCTCGACATCGGCAACCAGGCGCGGCCCCACCGGCAACACCAGTTGCGGCGCGGCGACCGCCGACGCGTCGGCGGTCAGGGTCCAGATGCCGTGATCTTCCTCGCCGATGAACAGGCGTCCGGCGCGGTCATCCGCGACGCAGCCCTCGGGCTGGCTGGCGACGCTGAAGCGGCGGACCGGGACGCCGACATAGGCGTTGTCGCGCCAGTCGATGCGGTATTGGACGAAGCGCCCGTCCTTGTCATTGGCGATCACTTCCAGGCCGCCGCTGGCTGGCTGGTAGAGGCAGGTGCCGTAGATGTCATCGAGGTCGGTGGCGATGCGCGCGACATCGCGCAGCGTGCCATTGGCATCGATCTCGAACACCGCCAGCGCATTGTCATCGCGCTGCGTCGCCACGGCCAGATCGACCGGCAGCGCGCGACCGGCAAGTTGCACCTGCTGGCGGACATCAACATTGTTGACGCGGCCGACTTCCAGCAATTGCCGGGTCTTGCCGGCCAGGTCGTAGCTCAGCAAGCCCTGCTTCTTGTTGGTGCCCAGAATCAGCGATTGCGTCGGGTCGAGCGGATGAATCCAGATTGCCGGGTCGTCGGCGGCATCGCCGCGCCGGGCCACCGGTTCGGTCTGCGCCCGCGGTTCGACGATCGGCAAATTGCGGCTGACCGCGGCCTGGGCTTTGGCGGCGCGCGCAACAACCAGGCTGCGGGTCGGCACGCCTTCACCATCCAGCGCATAAGTCCAGTCGCCGACGCCGTCTTCGCTGATATGCAAGGTGTGGCGCGCATCGTCGACGCGGCAGGATTCGACCCCCGGCGGCAGCGCCAGTTTGCGCAGCAGGCGCGGCGCCGGGCCGCTCAGCAGCCACTGTTCGGCCTGGCCGTCCTCGCCGATCAGGAACGCATGGTCCAATTGCTGACCATCCCGGTACAGACACTGGCTTGCCAGCGAGAACGCCGGCTCCGGCAGCCGCGCGCCAACCGACAGGCGGCACAAAGTCGGGTCGATGTCGATCAGCAGCGGTTGCTGGCGTGCGTTGTCGAACACCAGCGCCAACGCGCCGCCTGGTGTGGAGCGGCTGTCGAGGTGATCGGCGCGCATCGCCAGACTTGCGATCTCGCGGCCATCGGCGGCGAGCAGGCGCAGTGCGTTCTTTTCCAGCGCCAGCCAGTGTCCATCCGCCAGCGCGTTGAACTGTTCCGCGTTGGCCAGACTCGGTGGGAGGGTGGTTTGGCTGGCGCAGGCCATGCCGGGCATCGCCATGATTCCGATACAGACCGCCAGCGTTCTTGAAGTGATGTACATGAAATCCTGGCTCGTCCCGGCGGGGCCGGGACGAGGCTCCTGTGGGTTAAAAATCGGTCAGTTTGAGGCTCAGCTTGTAGGTGCGGCCATACGCTTCATGCTGTGCGTTGCGGTCGCGCTGGCCGCTGTAGACGTAGTAATGCTCGTTGCTCAGATTCAGCGCCTCGAACGCCAGTTGCATGCGCTTGCTGATCTTGTAGCGCGCCGCGAAGTCGAAATGGGTCTGGGCATCGGCATACAGATCCTGGGCGGGGTCCTCGATATCGGCGACTTCATCGAGATATTTCGATTTGTGGTTGGCCGCCAGGCGCAGGCTCCAGGGGCCGGTTTCGTAGCCCAGCATCAAATTCAAGGTGACATCCGACTGTCTGGGCAGCGGAATGTTGCGCGTGACCAAACCGCCATCCACGAAGCTGGAGATGCGTGCGTCGGAATCGGTGAAGGTGGCGTTGGCGGAGAACAGCAGGCCGTTCCACGGCGCGGGCAGATGCCGGAAGGTGCGGGCGTAGGCCAGTTCCAGGCCGCTGATCTTGGCCTTGCTGCCGTTGGCATAGGTTTTGGCCTCATCGAACGCGGCCCAGGCGCCGCTGCCAGCGAGATCGGTTTCGTAGACGAAATTGTCGATGTCCTTGTGGAACATATAGGCCGATACCACGCTGGCATAGCCCAGACGGCGTTCGATGCCCAGATCGAAGTTGCTCGATGTCAGCGCTTTCAGGTCCGGGTTGCCGAATTCGGCCTCGTCTCCATCGATGATGAAACCGGGGGCCAACTGGCCGAAGGTGGGGCGCACCACGGAATTCGTCCAGGCCGCGCGCAGGCTGGTGTCGTTGTCGAGGTCGCGGCGCAGATGCAGGGCCGGCAGCCAGTCGTGGTAGCTGTTCTTCTTGACGATGGACTCGTAGACATCGTCGCGGATGCCGGTGCCGTTGGCCTTGAATTTCGTGCCTTCGTAGCGCACGCCGGCCAGAATCCGCCACAGGCCGCTGCTGAAGGTGTTCTGCAGATAAGCGGCGTTGATGTCTTCGTGCATGGTGAAGTCGTTGATGCGCGAATCCTCTTCGTTCAGATAGCCGGATTTGTCGATGCCGGCAAGGAAAGCATTGATTGCCGCCGCGCTGATCGCCGGGCCGAACTCGCCGTAAGCGTAGTCGACATGGCCGGAGGTGAAACCGCTCAGTGCGGGATTGCCGAAATCCCCGCCATCGATTTCCCAGGCGGTGAGTTCGTTGGTTTTCTCGCGGCGACTGACTTTGGCGCCGAATTTCAGTTCGTTGTCCAAGCCCCAGGCCTTGAAGTTGCGGCCCAGATCGAGGCGCAGATTGCGCTCGGTATCCTTGGTCAACTGCTCGCCGATTTCGATGCCGTCCAGTTCGTGGTCATCCGCCAGATTGATGGCGGCATCGCCGATCAATGCAGGCCGGCGGGTGTTGACGAAACCGGATGTGTAGGTCGTGCCGGATTCGAACATGCTTTCGACATCGTCCGGCGTGTCCTGGCTGGAGCGGCTGAAGCCGAGTGCGGCGGACAAGTCCCAGCCGCCCAGCTTGCGGTCCATGCCGAGCACGGCGGAGAAGATGTCGTGGGTTTCCTTGCGCGCCTTGAGTTCGCGCACCGATTCGGTATCGCCCAGCACGCCGGCCAACTGTGCATCGTCGAACTCGATGTTGTGCAGATGCCGGGTTTCGTCGTCGGAGAAGCGGCTGAACAAGGTACGCAGATAGTAGGCTTCGTCGTTGCGCGGACGGAAATCGACATTCACCACGGCGCCGTGGCGCTCGCGGGTGATCTGGTAATCGCGGCGCTGAAACTCTTCCAGCGCGTTGCCCGCATCAAGATCCCAGGCGCCGCCGGTCTCGGTGTTGTCGGAACCGAATTTGCGTTTTGCGGTACTCAGGCCGGCGGCGATGCCAAGCTTGCCGTCCATGAACCGATTGCTCCAGGCGGCGGCGAAATCGGGACTGGTTTCGGAGACGTTGGTATCGTGGCTGAGGCCACCTTCGATGGAGTAGAACAGGCCCTTGTGGTCGAACGCGGAGATCGTCTTGACCTCGATGGTGCCACCGATCGAGTTGGCGTCCTGGCGCGGTTCCAGAGTCTTGGTCACTTCCAGGGAACGGATCAGGCCGGCCGGCAGCACATCCAGCGCCACCGCGCGCACATCGCTTTCCGGCGCCGGCACCAGGCTGCCGTTGATGGTGACCGCGTTCAGGTCGGGCGAGATGCCGCGCACCCGGACATAGCGTCCTTCGCCCTGATCGCGTTCCACCGACAGACCGGGTATGCGTTGCAAGGCCTCCGCCGCGTTGCGGTCCGGCAACTGGCCGATGGCGTCGGCATGCACCACGCTGACGATGTTGTCGGCCAGTTGCTGCACATCCAGCGCGCTGTCCAGGCTGGCGGCCTGGCCGACCACGGAAATTTCGCCGAGCACCGTCACCGGCTGCTGCGCCCAGGCCGGACCGGCCATCGCGGCGGCCATGGCGACTACCAGCGCCTTGCGACGCAACCCGCCCGTCGGCCTCCCCTGTGTTTCAGACACCACTCCAGCTTGTTTCGCTTGCATCGTAATCCCCTGTGAACCGGCGCCGCTGAGCATCCCCTGATGGTCGAGCCGGGTGGCCGAAACTGAACGCTGCGCAGACTAGGTGGAGCAGGTTTCACCAACGTGACAGATTTACTTCGATTGACTTGTAAAACAATGATTTAGCCTGTGACTTGGGCTGCGATGAGCCGTTATGACTGGCATCGAAATGATGCGCCGAGCGCGCCGCAAGCCTGCCGTAATCAGCCCGCGTGAAGCGACATGACGCGTCGGACCAGAATGCCAGGGCAGGCCGCAGCCGCCCGATGAGCCAATCGCACCCCCCTTCTCGCGGCGACGTTGCAACCCCATTTCTGTCACACGCGGCTTGCAAAATGACGGCTGTCATTCTTTCTCCCAGCCGCTACTGTCATGTTTACCGCGCCGCGTTTTGCCCTGATCGTGATGACGCTGCTTGGCGGCGTATTTCTGCTGATTTATGCCAGCCTGGGCGTAGCCAAGCCGCTGGCGACCTGGAACTGGATGGACATCGTCGGAGAGGGCGGCACGGCGCTGATGTCGGCACTGTGGGTGATGCTGGTACTCACCAGTCGCCCCAGCGGTCGCGTCACTACGCTGCTGGCCGGCGGGCTGCTGGCGATTGCGCTGGGCGCCTGGGTCGATAGCCTGGACGAGTTCTTCGCCATCCCCAAGACCCAGGTCTGGGACAACTGGCTGGAATCGCTGCTGATGCCGGGCGGCATGCTGACCTTGACCGCCGGGCTGTTCTTCTGGCGTCAGGAGCAGTTTTCGCTGAACAACCACATGCGCAAGCGGGAACGTCTGTTTCGCGAACACCGCGCCTTCGACCGCATCACGCAACTGGCCGATGCCGACTATCTGCGCCGCCAGATTCGCCTCGAACAGGCGCGCTCCCCCGATCAGCCCTGCGCGCTGATCCTGCTCGACGTCAACCAGTTTCACCGGATCAACCGCCAGTACGGCCAGGCGGAAGGCGACCGCGTGTTGCAGGCGATCAGCCATTTGCTGCTGCTCAATCTGCGATCCGATGACCTGCTCTGCCGTTATGCCGGCGATCGTTTCGCGGTGCTGATGCCGGCGACGACGCAGGACGATGCCAGCCGCATGGCGCATCACCTGGAACTCTGTGTGCGCCTGCTGGCGCACCACACGCAAACCCACGGCGAACGGCTGTGGATCAGTGTGCGCGTCGCCTGCGCCGTGGCGGATCAGGATGCCGACAAGTTGCTCGACCGCTTGAACGCCAGACTTGAACTCGGCCCGCCATCCGCGCTGGAGATGGCCGCGGCAGCCTGAAATCAGATCATGATTCCCTGCTATCAAACCACCACGCGGTTTATTCCGGCGCGTTACCAGGCGGCCTTGCTGCTGGAATTCGCGCACAGCCAGGATCTGGATGACCAGGCCTTGTTCCAGGGCACCCACCTCGACGCCCGCGCCATGCTCTCCGAGCAGGCGTTGCTGACACCCGGTGAATATCTGCAATTGCTGCACAACATCAACCAGGCTGCCGCATCGCGCGACACCCCTTTCATGCTGGGCCAGCAACTCCTCCCCGGCCATCTGGGCAATCTCAGCCATGCCCTGCTGCAAGCGCGCAATCTGCGCCAGGCGCTGGATATCCTGATTCGCTACCAGGCCTGGCTAAGTCCTTTGCTGGCGCCGCACCTGATGACGCTGGGCGACAAAACCGCGCTGTACTGGACGGACAGTTGCGTCACACCGCGTCTGCGCGGCTTCGTCGTGGAAATGATGATGACCGCCGTCAGCGGCATGAGTCGCTGGTTGAGCGGCATGCGACTGCCCTGGCAATACCGCTTCAATCGCACCCAGCCGGCGTATATCGAGCAATACGCGGTGCATCTGGGTACGGAAACGCGCTTCAACGATTATTTCGATGCCATGTTGATCGATGCCGAATGGCTGGATCGACCCTGGCCGCGTGGCAACGAGATGACCGTGACTTTGGCGCTGGCCGCCGTCGAACAGCAGTCGCCGGCCGAGTTTTGTCGCCAGAGCCTGCTGGCGGCGTTGTACGACTACCTGGCCGCGCGCATCCGGCTGGCGCCGACGCTGGAACGCACCAGCGCCGATTTCGGTTGCAGCCCGGCCACCTTCAAACGCCATCTGGCGCAGCATCACACGCATTTCCAGGCCGAACTGGACCTGGCGCGCGCTCATGTCACCCTGAACATGATCAATAACCAGGGCTACAGCAATGAACAGATCGCCGCCTATCTCGGCTTTCACGACGCCAACAATTTCCGCCGCTCGTTCAAGCGCTGGACCGGCCTGACGCCGTCGATGCTGCGCGCGCATCTACTGGATTCCAGGGTATTGGAATAAGCATTGCGGAAATATTTGTCCCCGGTTCACTTTGCCGCGGAAACCGGCACGACTTTCCAGATGTCCTCGGCGTATTCGCGGATGGCGCGGTCTGACGAGAATTTGCCGATGCGCGCGACATTGAGAATGGACATGCGCGTCCACTGTTCGGCATCGTAATCGTTTCAATACGGCCAGACCCAGGCATCCGCCGCCGGCAGATCGACGCCGTTTTCATAGGCGTAATTGCGACATTCGATCTGCATGTCGCGCAGCTTTTCCTTGACGTGGGCGCCGGCCACACGCAAAGA
>Ga0208244_100486_pt1 | contig 37806 bp, 41 predicted proteins | sample SubbioCR12Aug_5A_FD_184828 | JGI IMG/M metagenome (GOLD analysis project Ga0208244, IMG submission 184828) | Serpentinite rock and fluid subsurface biosphere microbial communities from McLaughlin Reserve, California, USA - CR12Aug_5A (SPAdes) | ecosystem: Environmental > Terrestrial > Deep...
TGCTGAACGCCGAAATCGGCGGCGCCGTGTCCAGGAACCCCTACCTGGGCTTCAAGGTCAAGGGCCCCAAGGCCGGCGACAAGGTCGTCGTCAACTGGGTCGACAACACCGGCGACAAGAACAGCGCCGAAGCCACCATCGGCTAAACGCGGTTGCATCCCGCCTTGTGACGTGAGGGATCTTCTTCAAGTCACAGGCCGGGAGAGCCTTTGATCTGGCGGTGCTTGCCGCTGCCAGCGACTGAAACAAAAACCCCCTGTCGGTTCGACAGGGGGTTTTTGTCATTGAGCCGCGCGTATCGTCAGTTTCACACGCTAAAAATCAGCGCCAGGCCGCTGACCGCGATGCCGGCGCCTGCAAGCTGCGTCGCGCGGCGACCGATCAGGCTGCCGGCGATCCCCGTGCCATGGAGGCATACCGTGGCCAGCACGAAGCCCAGGGCGTAGCCCACGGGCGATGCGGCCTGCGGCATCTCCAGTCCGTGGGCGTAGCCGTGAAACAGGGCAAATCCTGCGGCGATCGCCATGCCGGCGGCGACTGCCCACTGGCGCCGCGTGGTGATCAGCACGCCGAGTACCAGCACCGACAGCGCGACGGCGATTTCGGCATGCGGCAGCCCCCAGCCCAGTCCGGCCAGCCCACCGCCCAGCAGCATCGCACCGACGAAGGCGGCGGGCACCGCCCACAGCGCCCGCCCGCCCTGCTGTGCGGCCCACAGGCCAACCGCGATCATGGCGAGCAGATGATCGAGTCCCAGCAGGGGGTGCGCCAGGCCGCTGGCGAAACCGCCTGCGGTATGCTCGCCGGTGTGGGCCGACGCCGTGCCGGCGAACAGGCAAAGGACGGCCAGGGCAAGGGTGTGTGAATGCTTCATCGGTTTCATGCTGTGCGCTCCGCTATCCATATTCATTATTAAAAGCTCTTTCACCGTTAAGTGTTGTTCCTCGCAAAATCCCCGGCAACATGGGCTGGCATTGTGGGAGGGCCGCCCCCGGCCCGAAGCCGTGGGGATTGCATCGGTGCGAAATTCGGGGCGAGGGCGCCCCTCCCACAACAGCACACCCCTGTGGGAGGGGTCTTCATCAAAGGCGGCAGACATGACTTCAACGACCAACAGTGACATAGCCTTATTAAATTCAGCCAATCACGCCCGCCCTACTTGATCTTCGGCCTGAAGCTTCGATTCCAGGGTGCGCGGCGGTGCGGCCGAGGGTGGAGAACAGGGCGTCGACTGGTACGTCGAGCGTCTTCAGGCTCGCCCGGTTTGGTCCTGATATTGGCGGCATCGACGACGATCAGCGCATCGGTATCCTCGATCGGCCCTGCCAGGATGAACGACAGCGTGCCACCGTCGAGCAGGGTCACATCGGGCCAATTCGCCAGCTCGGGTTCGAGTGCCTGCAGCACATGAATGCCAATGCCCTCGTCGGTGAGCAGGGTGTTGCCGATGCCGAGCACGAGTGTTTTCATCGCTTCAATCTACCCTCCCGCTGTTCGAATAACAACCAAGTGATTCGCTCAAGCTTTTGATTTTTCTTAATAATCCAGAAATATTCCGGGCCAGGCACAGGCTCGTCAAATCACATATACTGATTCGAGTGTAGGTTCTGATTGCCCCTTATGTGTCTCGCCATTCCCATGCAGATCGAATCGATCGACGGTTTCACCGCCCGCTGTCAGGCCAAGGGCGTGTGGCGCGACGTCAGCCTGTTCATGATGCAGGACGAGCCTCCGGTCGTGGGCGACTTCGTCATGGTGCACGTCGGTTACGCCATCCAGACAATCGCCGAGACGGACGCCCGCACCACCTGGGAACTGCTCGACCGGATCCTGGAGGAAGGCGGTGCATGAACTGGCCGTCGCCCAGGCACTGGTTGAACAGGTGGATGCCGTGATCGATCAGCACAACGCGGCGCAGGCCAGCATGATCCGCGTGCGCATCGGCCCGCTCGCCGGCGTGGTGCCCGAACTGCTGGCCACCGCCTTTCCGCTGGCCGCCGCCGGCAGCCGCATGGAACATGCCGCACTCGAATTCACCCACGCGCCCATCCGGGTGCGTTGCCAGACCTGCGGCCTGGATACCGAAGCCGCGATGAACCGCCTGGTCTGCGGCGCCTGCGGCGACTGGCACACCCAGCTCATCAGCGGCGACGAACTGCTGCTGGAAAGCGTCGAACTCGCAACCACTCCTTCTCTGACCCCTGAATCCTGATCCCTGGCCCCTGAAAAATGTGTGATACCTGCGGCTGCAACCTCACCCCCGGCAACAAGCACCTCGCCTTCAAGCCCGTCGCCAAGGGCGCGACCGCTGTGTCCGTGCTGAAAGGCCTGCTGGCGAAAAACGACGACCAGGCCGCGCACAACCGCGCGCACTTCGACCGCCGCGGCATCCTCGCGATCAACCTGATGTCCTCGCCCGGCTCCGGCAAGACCGCGCTCCTCGAAGCCACCCTCGTCGCGCTCAAGGACGAATTCACCTGCGCCGTGATCGAGGGCGATCTGGAAACCGAGAACGACGCCGAGCGCATCCGTGCCAAGGGCGTGCAGGCGCACCAGATCGTCACCGGCACCGCCTGCCACCTCGACGCCCATCTGGTGCACGACGCGCTGCATCACATGAGCCTCGACGGCGTCGACCTCCTGTTCATCGAAAACGTCGGCAACCTGGTCTGCCCCGCCAGCTTCGACCTCGGCCAGCACCTCAACGTCACCCTGCTCTCGGTCACCGAGGGCGACGACAAGCCGGCCAAATACCCGGTGATGTTCCGTGCCGCCGACGCCATGCTGCTGACCAAGATCGACCTCCTGGCGGTGCTCGACGACTTCGATTGCGACAAGGCCGAGGCGCACCTGCGCAATCTCGCCAACCCGGCGCCGGTGATGCGGCTGTCGGCGCGCAAGGAACTGGGCATGGAAGCCTGGTACGCCTGGCTGCGCGAACAGCTTGCCGCCCAGCGCGCGCGGGTCGCCGTCGGCCAGTCGCGCCGCCCTGCGATCCAGTCGGACGGCATGAAATATCACCGCGTCACCGCCTGATGATCGACGCCCGCGCCTGGCTGAAAAAAATCCACGCCCTCGACTTCGACCGCACGGTCAAGATCATGAACGTGTGCGGCGGCCACGAGCGCTCGATCACCCACGCCGGCCTGCGCGGCGCGCTGCCGGGCTGGGTCGAGCTGGTTCCCGGCCCCGGCTGCCCGGTGTGCGTGTGTCCGGAGGAAGACGTCTACCAGGCGATGCAGCTCGCGCTGCAGGACAAGGTCATCCTGGTCGCCTACGGCGACATGCTGCGGGTGCCGGTCAACGTCAAAAAAGGCGAGATCCGCACGCTGGCCGAGGCGCAGGCCGCCGGCGCCGACGTGCGGCCGATCGCCAGCCCGCTCGATGCGCGCAGGATCGCGCTGGACGATCCCGATCGTCCCGTGGTGTTCTTCGCCGCGGGCTTCGAGACCACCACCGCGCCGACGGCGGCGATACTGGCGGAAGGCATCCCGGACAATCTGTCCATCCTGTTGTCCGGCCGCCTGACCTGGCCGGCGGTGGCGATGCTGCTCGACTCCGGGACCCCCGGCTTCGATGCGCTGGTTGCGCCCGGCCACGTCTCCACCGTGATGGGGCCGGAGGAATGGCGCTTCGTCGTCGAGCGCCACGAGATTCCCGCCGCGGTCGCCGGCTTCGGCACCGAGTCGCTGCTGGCATCTTTCTATTCCGTGCTGCGCCAGTTAAAGACTGGCGAGCGCTTTCTCGACAACTGCTACCGCGAAGTCGCGCATCCGGGCGGCAACCCGACCGGCCGCCGCCTGCTCGGTGAAACCCTGGCCATCGTCGACGCCAACTGGCGCGGCATCGGCGTCATCCCGAACTCGGGCTACGCGCTCAAACCCGCTTTCGCCCAACACGACGCGCGCCTGCGATTTCCTGACCATACTAGCCACGACCACGCCGACCCCAGCCGCCGCCGCGCCGGTGAAATGCCGCCCGGCTGCGATTGCGCGCAGGTCGTGCTGGGCAAGATCTATCCCAACCAGTGCCGCATCTACGGCAAGGCCTGCACCCCCAGAAACCCGGTCGGCCCCTGCATGGTGTCGGACGAAGGCGCCTGCCGCATCTGGTGGGCGGGCGGCGTGCGCGTAGCCGTCGATGCCTGAGCGCACCGCCCAGCACATCACCATCGGCGGCCGGGTGCAGGGCGTGGGTTTCCGGCCCTTCGTCTATCGACTCGCGCATCGGTATCGAATCACCGGCTGGGTGCGAAACGCCAACGGCGCGGTGGAAATCCATGCCGAAGGCGAGGCCTCGCAACTGCGACTTTTCCGCGACGCGCTGCTCGCCGAGGCGCCGCCGCTGTCCGCCCCCGGCCCGCTTCGCATTACCGACTGTGCAGCCGAACAAACCCAGGATTTCTCCATCCTCGGCAGCGAGTCCACTAGCGCCGCAGACATCCACCTGCCTCCTGACGGCTTCGTCTGCGCCGACTGCCTGGCCGAACTGCACGACCCGGCCAACCGCCGCCACCGCTACCCCTTCATCAACTGCACCCAGTGCGGCCCGCGCTACACGCTGATCGCCGCCCTGCCCTATGACCGCCCCAACACCGCGATGCGCGACTTCGCGCTGTGCCCGGACTGCCGGCGCGAATACGAAAATCCGCTCGACCGCCGCTTTCACGCCGAGCCGATCGCCTGTCCTGTGTGCGGGCCGCATCTGCACTTCGTCTCGGGCGATGAGGCGCATGAAGGCGATGAGGCCGCGCTCGCCGCTGCCGTCGCCGCGCTGTGCGCCGGCAAGATCGTCGCGGTGAAAGGCGTCGGCGGCTACCACCTGCTGTGCGATGCTGCGAACGACGAAGCCGTGGCTACGCTGCGCCAGCGCAAGCCACGCCCTGCCAAGCCGCTGGCGGTGATGCTGCGCGACCTCGATGGCTTGCGCGCGGTGGCGCACACCACGCCGGAACTGGAAGCTTTCCTGGCATCCCCCGAACGTCCCGTCGTGCTGCTACCGAAACGTGCCGATTCCAGCCTCTCCGCACACGTCGCACCCGGCCTCGCCGAAGTCGGCTGTCTCTTGCCCTACTCGCCGCTGCATGACCTCCTGCTGAACGATTTCGGCGGGCCGCTGGTGGCGACCTCCGGCAACCTCTCCGGCGAGCCCGTGCTGACCGACAGCGCAGAAGCGCAGGCCCGGCTCGCCACCGTCGCCGATGCCTTCCTGCACCACGACCGCCCCATCGTGCGCCCGGCCGACGACCCGGTGTATCGCGTCATCGCCGATGCCCCGCGGCCGCTGCGCCTCGGACGCGGCAGCGCGCCGCTCGAGCTGGCGTTGTCCGCAGCGCTGCCCGAGCCCGTGCTGGCGCTCGGCAGCCACATGAAGAACACGCTCTGCCTCGCCTGGGGCACGCGCGCGGTGATTTCGCCGCACATCGGCGAGCTCGACACGCCGCGCAGCATGGACACCCTGGTGCAGGTCGCAGCCGATCTGCAGCGGCTGTACCAGGTACAGGCGGCCCGACTGATCGTCGACCGCCACCCCGGCTACGGCTATCGCCGCTTTGCCCGCGACAGCCGCCTGCCGCTGGCCGAAGTCTGGCATCACCACGCGCACGCCTCGGCGCTGGCGTGGGAGTTTCCGGCTGTCGCTGAATGGATCGTGTTCGCCTGGGACGGCGTCGGCCTCGGCGAGGACCAGACCCTGTGGGGCGGCGAAGCCTTCACCGGCGCGCCCGGCCGCTGGCAGCGCGCCGCCTCGCTGCGACCGTTTTGCCTGCCCGGCGGCGACAAGGCCGGACGCGAACCGTGGCGCGCCGCGGCGGCGCTGCTGTGGGAGACGGACCAGGCCGCGCCGTTTGCACCCGAGCCTTTGCATCAGGCGTGGTCGGCCCGGCTGAACAGCCCGGCGAGTTCGGCGGTCGGGCGCTTGTTCGATGCCGCTGCGGCGCTGTGCGGCATCTGCACCCACGCCAGCTTCGAGGGCGAAGGCCCGATGCGGCTGGAGGACGCAGCTGCCGGTGCAGATGGCCAGGCCACCGAATTGCCGCTCGACCGCGACCCGGCCGGGATCTGGCGCAGCGACTGGGCGCCGCTCTTGCCGATGCTCACCGACACCACCCGCCCGCTCGCCGAGCGCGCCGCCAGCTTCCATCTCAGCCTGGCGCAGGCATTGGTCGACCAGGCACAACAGCTGCGCGAACAAAGCGGCATCCGCTCGGTCGGCCTCAGCGGCGGCGTATTTCAGAATCGCGTGCTTGCCGAAGCTGCCATCAGCCGGCTTGAGGCTGCAGGTTTCAAAGTCCACCTGCCGAGATGTGTTCCCGTCAACGATGCCGGGTTAAGCTTCGGCCAGATCATCGAATTCCTTCACGCCTGAAAAAATCCATGGACGACACCCGCATCCTCCTCGCGCACGGCAACGGCGGCCGCCTCATGCGCGAGCTCATCACCGACATCTTTTCCCGCCATCTCGGCAACCCGCTGCTCGACACCGACGCCGATGCGGTGGCGCTGCCGCGTATGGACGGCGACCTCATGGTCACCACCGACGGCTTTACCGTCGAGCCGCTCGAATTTCCCGGCGGCGACATCGGCTCGCTGGCCGTGCATGGCGTGGTCAACGACCTGGCGGTGGCCGGGGCCGATCCGCTCTACTTCACCCTGTCGGCACTGATCGAGGAAGGGCTGGAAATCGCCAGGCTCGATCGCTACATCACCAGCTTTGCATGGGCCGCGCGCCAGAACCACGTCGCCGTGGTGGCGGGCGACACCAAGGTGGTGCGCCGCGGCGAAGGCAGCGGCCTCTATCTGACCGTCACCGGCATCGGCGTGCGGCGCGCGGGCGCGCGGCTGGCGATGAGCCGCATCGCGCCGGGCGACGTGGTGCTGGTCTCCGGCCCGGTGGGCGATCACGGCATTGCGGTGATGCTGGCGCGCGAGCAGTTCGGCCTGGCGGGCGCGCTGCGCTCGGATTCCGCCTCGGTACTGCCGCTGGCGCGCGCCATCCGCGACTTCCCTAACCTCAAATTCATGCGCGACCCGACGCGCGGCGGGCTCGCCACCGTCGCCCACGAAATCGCGCGCGCCAGCGGCCACAGCGTGGCACTCGAGCAGAACGCGGTGCCGCTGCGTCCGGAAGTCGTGTCGGTGTGCGAAATGCTGGGCTACGACCCCTACTTCCTGGCATGCGAAGGTCGCATCGTTGCCGTCGTCGACCCCTTCGCGGCCGGCGACGTGCTCGCCCGCTGGCGCGCCCTGCCGGAAGGCCGCGACGCCTGCATCATCGGCCGCATCGAGGTGGGGGGCGGACGGGTGATCCTGGAAACCCCGCTCGGCGGCCGCCGCATTCTGGACGAACTGGAAGACGACCCGCTGCCGCGGATCTGCTGAATAGCGGTACAGAAGTTATTCAGGGACTCTTCACAGCAGCAAGTCGTGGGTTTGTCATGCAACGACGTGTTCGCCACCATCCCCCCCGTTCGCGCCGCTCGAAGTGCTACCAATCGGGGCTGCGGTTGCCATCGGACGGGTTGCCTTTATGCGCGGCCTTCTGCATGAGCTGCGGCTGGCATGGCGCCGCGTCCCAACAGCTTGGCATTGATCGCCACGATCACAGTGCTCGCTGACATCAACACTGCCCCCACTGCCGGGGTCAGAAGCAGTCCCCAATAGACGCCGACGCCGGCCGCGAGGGGGATCGCAAAGGCGTTGTAGCCGGTGGCCCAGATCAGGTTCTGGATCATCTTGCCGTAGGTCTTGCGCGACAGCCCCAGTATCGCCGCTACGTCTTCCGGGTTGTTGCTCACCAGCACGATGTCGGCCGCTTCGATCGCGACGTCGGTCCCCGCGCCGATGGCCACGCCCAGGTCCGATTCCACCAGCGCCGGCGCATCATTCACGCCGTCTCCGACCATCGCCACGGTCAGGCCGCGCGCTTTCACTTCGCGGATCTTCTCTGCCTTCTGCTCCGGCAGCACTTCGGCGAAGTAGTCGTCCAGATCCAATTGCCTTGACACCGTTTGCGCCACCGCTTGCGAGTCGCCGGTGAGCATCATGCACTGGATGCCCATGGCCTTGAGTCGCGCGATGGCCGCTTTCGACTCCGGGCGCACCACGTCGGCCAGCCCGAACACGGCGGCCGCCATGCCGTCGACCAGCAGGAAAATCGTGGTCTTGCCTTCGGCGGCGAGCGCGTCCAGTTTGGGGTGCTGTACCTGGATGCCCTGTTCCCGCAGATAGCCAGGGCTGACCACTTTCACCTCCCGGCCTTCGACCACGGCCTGCGCACCCCGGCCGGTCAGGTTCTTGAAGTCGCTGGCCGGCGGCCACTCCAGCTGGCGTTCCTTTGCCGTGCGCACGATGCCGGCGGCGATGGGATGCTCCGACTGGCTCTCCAGCGCAGCGGCCAGGCGCAGGCAGGCGGTCTCGTCCAGCTCGCCCAGCGGCACGATGTCGCTCACGCCGAAGCGGCCTTCGGTCAGGGTGCCGGTCTTGTCGAACACCACGGCCCCCAGGTTGCGCGCCCGCTCGAATGCCGCGCGGTCGCGGATGAGCAGGCCATGCGAGGCCGACAGGCTGGTGCTCACCGCAACGACCAGCGGCACGGCAAGGCCGAGCGCGTGGGGGCAGGCAATCACCATCACGGTGACCGCGCGCTCCATGGCGAAGGCGAAATCCCGTCCCAGCGTCAGCCACACGAACAAGGTGGCGAAGCCGCCGCCGAGGGCGATGGCGGTCAGCCACACCGCCGCGCGGTTGGCCAGGTCCTGGGTGCGCGAGCGCGATTCCTGAGCCCTTCGCACCATCTCCATGACCTGCGCCAGATAGGTCTGGCCGCCGGTTTTCTTGACTTCGAGGGTGATCGCGCCTTCGCCGTTGACCGACCCGCCGATGGCCTCGGCGCCCTCGCCTTTTTCCACCGGCTTCGATTCTCCGGTGAGCATGGATTCGTCCAGGCTGGTCTGGCCGGAGACAATGATGCCGTCGGTGGGCACCCGTTCGCCCGGCTTCACCAGGATTCTGTCGCCGGGTGCGACGTCGCTGACGGGGATGTCCGCCGTGTTGCCGTCCGGCTGCAGGCGATGCGCTTCGGCAGGCAGTAGCCGCACCAGGGCTTCGAGCGCGCCGGAGGCGCCGAGCACCGACTTCATCTCGATCCAGTGGCCGAGCAGCATGATGTCGATCAGGGTCGCAAGCTCCCAGTAGAAGCCCATGCCGGGCAAGCCGAAGGTGACCGCGCTGGAATAGAAATAGGCCGCGCTGACGGCCACCGCGATCAGCGTCATCATGCCCGGCTGCCGTTTGCGGAATTCTTCGCCGAAGCCATTCAGGAACAGCCAGCCGCCATAGAAATACACGATGCTGGAAAAACCGAACAGCACATAATGGTCGCCGGGAAACGCCACCGGCGCCGCCAGGCCAAGCATGCCCCACAGCTCATGGGACAAGGCCAGTATGGGGATCGTCAGCGCCAGCGAAACCCAGAAGCGTCGTCTGAAATCCGCCACCATGTGCGCGTGGCCATGGCCCTGATGATTCCCGTTTTCCGCAGGTTTGCGTGCAAGGTGCTTGCCCCCTGCAGCAGGCGCGCCTCCCTTTGCATGTGCGTGACCGGCGTGTTCGTCCATCTTGCTCTCCCGTCATCCCCCGGTCTGATCAACGCGCTGCATCAGCGCGGGTGGTTCGGCTTTGCATCCCCCACATGCTTGCCTCGATATTCTGCTTCCTGTCCGCCAGCGGACACTCCATGCGCTTCTCCTGAAGCGCGCTTCAGCTCCGCGCGAACAAAGCTCGCAGCTCGCCTTCGGTTGGCGAGCGACGGAACACCACTTCATCATCCACAACAAGGTTGGGAGCGTGACGGATGTTGTACCGTTGCACAATTTCCAGATGGTCCTCTACAAACAACAATTCGTGGACGATAGCCAGATCCTTGAGCTCGTGCTCAAGCGTGCGGTAATGGCTGCAATTGTGTGTGGCAATGATTCTGACATTCATCAATGTATCTCCATAAGAACATCGCTGGTCCAGCATCGTCGTCGGCTCACTCCGTTAAATCATTGCGCCGTTTCAGAAACTCTTCGCGGTCGATTTCGCCTCGCGCATATCGCGCTTTGAGAATATCCAGCGCCGTATGCCCGTCTTTTCCATCGCGGCCGCGGATGCTGTAAAAAACGACCAGCGCGATCAGCAGGATCGGAATCAGCCAGACCAAAGCCATTCCCCACCCCATGCCGTAGTGTTCAAAACCCCACATTTCCATTCCCCTGTTTGGGTTGGCGCATGGCAATGCGACACGCGCTTAAGCTCGACGAGTTGCCCCGTCGAGCCGTCATTCAACTCCTTGTCAAAGATTGCCCGGCCACAGCTCATCGGTCCTGTGGCTATCATCCCCCCGCTTATGGGACACATGCCCGGTTGGTTGATCATCAAGCAGGACCGAACCGTAGCTGTCGCCGCTCCCTCTTTCCGGTCCATGGCTATCGCCGGCGACGTGAGGAAAATGCGTGTCATGCACGTTGGTAATGCTCTGTTTCTGATCTGGGTCATTGTCCAGGTGATAAGCCCAGGCTGGTGCAGCCAGCAGCGCCAGGGTAGTGAATACAATTGCGGATTTCATGATTTGCTCCTTACTTTCGGTTAAGTGGATGCGGCGGGGACTTCCACCGCGACGGCCATTACTTGGCCGGTTTCTAGGGGGCGCCCTGAGGCATGCCCATATTTTTCTGCATCATCATCTGCATCATGTCCATGCGCTTTTCCATCATCTCCATGCGCCTGGCCATCATGTCGTCCTGCCCTGCCATGCCGCCTTGCATGCCCGGGCCCATCATGCCGCCCTTGCCCCCCATCATGCCGATGCCGCCGCCCATCATTCCGTCCTTCATCATCGGACAGTCCATCATGCCGCCCATCATGCTTTTCCCGGCCATCATGTTTTCCTGCATGGTCTGCATATGTTCCTGCATCAGTTTCTGGCGCCGGGCCGGGTCTTTGGATTTGGCCATCTGATCCAGCTGGCTTTGCATTCGTTTGGTATTGGCCTGCATCTTCTGGATCGTCTGATCGGCGGCAGGTGCGACCGCGGCGGCTTTTTGATCGGGGTGGTGCGCGTCATCCGCGAGAACGGGCTGCATCGCCAAGGCGGAAAGCATCAGGGTGGCAAATAGTGCGTGGTGTTTCATGGTCGACTCCTTTGCGTGGGAAAATGGGCATTACGGATTGACGACTTCGAGCGTGGTCACAGTGAATACGCCATTCACCTGGTTTGCGAGGAACCGGATGGTGTCGCCGGGTTTGACCTGGTCAAGCCAGTTGGCATCCTGGACGCGAAAAACCATGGTCATGCCGGGCATCTCCAGGTTTGCCAGGGGGCCATGTTTGAGGGTGAGCTTGCCTTGTGCCTTGTCTACTTTTTTCACCACGCCTTCGGTAAGCGAAGTTGTGTGGTCTGCGGCCTTTACGTGCTCAGCGTGCTGCGAATCAGCCCAGGCTGGCAAGCCCGGTATCAGGCTCAAACTCATCAACAGGGCGGTCAGGACAGGTTTCAAGTGCAACTCCTTTCAGTATTTGGCGTAGGTCTGAGTGGACCCATTCCGGTTCACGAGAAAAACGTCATAGGGATCCTTGCATCAACGACAGGGGCACCGGGCGCAGCCCGCACCGCCGGAGCGAGCAAACCGATGAATAAGGCTCTCAGGATCGCAAGCTTCATGCATGCTCCTTGTTCCGCGTGAATCAACTATGGTCCGTCGCGCCCCACGACAAGCTGTCCGGAAGATGACAATTGCGTCATCCACGCAGCTTCAGGAATGCACGACAATTCGCCCCTTCATGCCGGCCTGGTAATGACCGGGAATCAAGCAGGCAAAGTCGAATTCACCCGCCTGGTTGAAGCGCCAGATGATCTCGCCCTGCTGGCCGGGGCCGACATGCGCCATGCAGGGTTCACCGTGTTCCATATCGGGAAACTTACCCAACACGAACCTGTCGCGTGAATGACAAATCCGTAATGCGCACCTCTCCAGGCGCGCGCTGTGGCAGGATGCCTCCATCCATCCTGGTGTTCCCTACATGAAAATCCTGATCGTCGAAGACGAGCCCAAAACGGGCGATTACCTGAAGCAGGGTCTCACCGAGGCCGGTTTTGTCACGGATCTGGCGCGCGAGGGCTGGGACGGACTGGAACTCGCCAAGGCGGGGCACTACGACCTGATGATCCTGGACGTGATGCTGCCCGGCATCAATGGCTGGCAGGTGCTTGAAGGCGTGCGCCGGGCCGGCATCGAAACGCCGGTACTGTTCCTGACCGCGCGCGATCAGGTAGAGGACCGGGTCAAGGGGCTGGAACTGGGCGCCGACGATTATCTGGTGAAACCCTTCGCGTTTGCCGAACTGCTGGCACGGGTGCGCAGCCTGCTGCGCCGCGGGCATGCCGGCCTCGAGCCCGCCGTCCTCAAGGCAGCCGATCTGGAACTGGACCTGCTGCGGCGAAGGGCAATGCGGGCGGGACGCAAGATCGAGTTGACCGCCAAGGAATTCGCCCTGCTGGAGCTGTTTCTGCGCCGCCAGGGAGAAGTGCTGCCGCGCAGCCTGATTGCCTCGCAGGTCTGGGACATGAATTTCGATTCCGATACCAACGTCATCGATGTCGCGGTGCGCCGGCTGCGGCTCAAGATCGACGAGGGTTTCGAACTCAAGCTTATACACACCGTGCGGGGGATGGGCTACGTGCTGGAAACCTTGCCGCAAGACTCGGCGTCATGAAGCCTCTGTCGCTGACTGCCCGCATCAGCCTGCTTTTCGCAGTGGCTGCATCCCTGGTCCTGCTGACGACGGGCTATTTCCTGACGCAAGTGGTGGCGGCCCATTTCGAGGAGGGGGATCGGCACGAGCTCAACGGCAAGCTGGAACTGATCCAGAATTTATTCAAACACGCCTCCAGCCAGAATGAATTGGACCTTCTGCCCCAACAACTGGATGACGCCCTGGTAGGCCACCCGGGTCTCGCAGTGGTGGTGACGGATGCAGCGGGCGAAATCTGGTTCGCCACCTCGGGCGCCGATTTCCCCCACACGCTGCTGCAAGACTGCCAAAACCGGCCCGCAACGTGTACGGCCGGCACCTTGCAGCAATGGCAGCAGTCCGGGACAAGCTACCGGGGCATGGCCGTGTCGATGGCTGCGGGCAATGGCAGGCCTTACACCGTGGCGGTGGCGCTGGACATCGAACACCACGTGCGCTTCATGAACAGGTTCCGCTCGGTGCTGGCCCTCGCCATCGCTTTGGCCGCCCTGGCCACCGCCGGCCTGGGCTGGATGGCCACCCGCTGGGGCCTCTCCCCCTTGCGTCGGGTCACCCAGATGGTGGCCGGCATTTCCGCCGAACGCCTGGCTGACCGCCTGCCGGCTACCGGCCTGCCGACGGAACTCAAGCCCCTCGCCGCCGCCTTCAACGCCATGCTGGCCCGCCTGGACGATTCCTTCCGGCGACTCTCCGAGTTTTCTTCCGATATCGCGCACGAACTGCGCACCCCGATTTCCAACCTCATGACCCAGACCCAGGTGGCGCTTTCCAGCGCACGCAACAAGGACGCCTACAAGGAAGTGCTCTATTCCAGCCTGGAGGAATATGAGCGCATGGCCCAGATGGTGGGCGACATGCTCTACCTTGCCCAGACCGACAACCGCCTGCGCAGACCGGGCTTGGAAATAGTCAATCTGGCCAATGAAGTCCAGGGCTTGTTTGATTATTTTGAAGCCTGGGCTGAAGCGCGCGCCGTTTCGCTGACCCAGACGGGATTCGCTACCGTAACCGGCGACCGGCTGATGTTGCGGCGCGCACTCAGCAACCTCATCTCGAACGCCATCCGGCACACGCCGCCAGGCCAGGCCGTGCGGGTATCCCTGGCCGGGCATCAAGACAAGGTCATCGTTACGGTCGAGAACCCGGGCCCGGAAATCCCGGCGGAGCATCTTCCCAGACTGTTTGACCGCTTCTACCGTGTAGATCCATCGCGGCAGCTCAATCAGGATGGCGCCGGACTGGGCCTGGCCATCGTCAAGTCCATCATTGATGCGCATGGCGGCTCGATCATCGTGACGTCCAAGGATCAGAAGACCCGCTTCCGGATCGCCTTGCCCGCATCGGCGAAATAGTGCGAATCATCTGGTACGAAAATATCGGCATGCCGCAACGTCAAGACATGCGGAGCCCCTTTGGTGAAAACATCCGGCGCTGTACAATCCCCCCATGCGCCGTTTCATCATCCTGATCATCATGCTCATCGTTCCGCTCCAGTTCGCCTGGTCGGCGGTGGCCGGACTGCATGGGCATGTGGGCGAGAACGTGGCCGCCCTGGGTTTTCACACTCACGGTGACGATCACCATGACCATCATGACCAGACGCGTCCTGATCACCCCGCCCTTGGCAACACGGACAAGGACCACAGCGAGGACGGGCATCACGGCAGCCACTACCACCCCGTCTTTTCGTCCATTCTCATGGCGTCCGGCCTGAGCCTGGATTTCGCTGCTCGCAGCGGGCCCATTGCGCAGTCGCCCGCCGACTTTCTGTCCCACACTCCCCCACTTCCAGACCGCCCCCCTTTAGCGCGCGCCTGACCGGCGAGCGCTTGCTTCACGCGGCTTCGTGCCGCGTTCCCCTGTCGCACGCCGGTGTTCTTCGTTTCCTGTTTTTATTTCGAGGAAGACCATGCGATTCACGCTATCCGTATGCCTGCTCGCGCTGCCGTTGGCAGTGTGGGCACAAACCCCGCTCACCGAGGCCGAGGCGGTGCGCCTGGGTCTGACGCGCGCCGATTTCGCCGATCTTGAGCGCGGCGCGGTGCAAGCTGCCGAGGCCGATGTCCTTGCCGCCGGCCTGTTTCCCAATCCCACCCTGAGCTATAGCCGGGATCGTGTTGACGGCTCGCCGGGCACGGTCGAACAATCCTGGATGCTCGAGCAAGCCTTCGACGTCTCCGGGCGCCGTGGGCTGCATCGTGAAGCCGCCAGCCGCCGGGTGGCGGCCGTCACCGCCGGCAACGCCAGCCGGCAACTCCAGATGGCCGCCGAAATTCGCCGCGGTTTCCATGAAGTCCTGTTCCGGCAGGAGGCCATCCGCGCGACCGAAACCTGGACGCAGCGCTTCGCTCGGGTCGAGGGCATGGTCGCCAAGCTGGCCCGCGCGGGTGAGGCTTCCGGTTATGACCGGCGCCGCCTGGCACGCGAACGCCAGACCGCAGAAGCGCGGCTGGCGGCTGAGCGCGCCGAACTGGATCGATCCCTGGCGCGCCTGATGGCGTTCACCGGCGCACCCGAAGCCGCCCTTCTGCAAGGCGAGTTATTGCCTTCGCCCTCAACTCCGGTCGAAACGGTATTGGTCCGCCTCGATCAGCGTCCCGACCTGCAGGCGCTGTCGCGTCGCGCAGAAGCCGCCGATCTGGAAGGCCGCGCCGCCAGGCGCGGCGGCATTCCGGCGGTGACCGTGGGTATCGGTCCCAGGTTTGTCGATAACGGCGGCGCCCAGGAAAGCGGCGTGGCGCTTTCTCTTTCCGTTCCACTGCCGGTATTCGACCGTCAGCAGGCAGGACAGCAGCGCGCCGTCGCCGAAGCCCTGCAGGCGCGCGCCGAATACCGCCTGGCGCGCAGCCGCTCCGAAGGCGAACTGCGCGGCCTCTACCGCCAGGCCGAAGGTCTGCGCGCAACGGCAATCGACTATCGCAGCCGTGCAGTGGCGGCTTCCCCGGAACTGCTGCGCATCGCGGAAACCGCCTATCAGGGCGGCGAATCCAGCCTGCTGGAGTTGCTCGATGCCTACCGCGGCACCCTGGAGGCTGAAACCACCGCGCTTGAACTTGAAAAGCGGGCACGCGATGCCCGCATTGAATATGACCTTCTCGCAAATCAATCGCTGGGCCGCCCCGAGATTGATTTGGCCCCCTCAGGGGGCGGCTCGAAGAATTTTCTCGAGCCGGGGAAAAACACATCACCGGGAGCGTCGACCAATGAACAAGACCCTGATTAGATCACTTGGCGCATCCCTTTGCGCCGCCCTCTTTCTGATGGGCTGTAGCCGTGACCACGAACATGCCGAAGACGGCAGTCATCCCCCTGCGGCGGAAGCGGAAGCCGAAGCCGGCCACGGCGCCGGTGGCGAAAAACTCACCCACTTTAGCGACCGCACCGAACTCTTCGTCGAATTTCCGCAACTCGTCGTCGGCGAGAAATCGGCCTTTGCCGCGCACCTGACCACGCTGGCCGACTTCAGGGCGCTCGCCGCCGGCAAGGTCAGCGTGCGGCTTTCCGGCGACGGCCAGCCGGACGAAGTCTTCAGCGTCGACACCGCCAGCCAGCCCGGCATCTTCCGACCCGAGGCGACGCCTGCGCATGCGGGCGATCGCGAACTCTCCATCGAGGTGAGCACGCCCGAATTCAGCGTGACGCACGCACTCGGCCCGGTCACCGTGTACCCCGACCGCAAGGCCGCCGAGGCCGAGCCGACCGCGCACGACGACGCAGGCATCGCCTTCACCAAGGAACAGCAGTGGAAGGTCGACTTTGCCACCGCCGAGGTGGTGAAGCGGCCCATCCGCACGGCGGTCGCCGCGACCGGTGTTGTGCGCGCCCGCCCGGACGGCGAGGCCCAGCTCACCGCCGTGGCGGCGGGACAGGTGCAGACTGCAGGCGCCTTCCCGCGCCTGGGCCAGCAGGTGAAAAAAGGCGAGCTGCTCGCCTATCTGGTGCCGCGCATGGGCGGCGACACCGATCTCGCCACCCTGCGCGCGGCGGCAAGCAAGGCGCGGGTGGAACACGATCTGGCAAGCCAGGAAGTGGCACGCATGGAAAGCCTGTATCGCGACGAGGCGGTGCCGGAGAAACGGGTGCTGGCCGCACGCGCAACTGCAGCCTTGGCACGCGCAGAACTGACGGCCGCACAGCAGCGCCTGGGCCAGTACGGCGGTGCCGCTGGCGGCATTCCCATCCGCGCGCCGGTCGCCGGGACGCTCGCGGACGTGCGCGTGTCGCCCGGCGCGTTCGCGCAGGAAGGCGCGCTGCTGTTCCACATCGCCGACCGCAGCATGCTGTGGCTGGAACTGCGCGTGCCGGAATCCGACGCGGCGCGGCTGGCCAGCCCGACCGGCGCCGCCTTCCGGGTGGCGGGCGACGAACGCAGCATCGAAATCATTCCCGGCAGGAACGGGCGGCTGATCGCCGTCGGCGGCGTGGTGGATGCCGTCACCCGCACCGTGCCGGTGGTGTTCGAGTTCACCGCAGCCGACCGTCATCTGCCCATCGGCATGGCGGTGCAGGCCCAGGTGTTTGCCGGCGGCGCGCGCGACGCGGTGGCCATTCCTGCATCGAGCGTATTGGACGAAGGTGGCATGGCGGTGGTGTTCGTGATGACGGGCGGCGAATCCTTCGAGCGGCGCCAGGTTCGCCTGGGCGCGCGCGAGGGCGACTGGGTGGAAGTGCTGGACGGCCTGACGCCGGGAAGCCGCGTGGTCTCGCGCGGCGCCTATCTGGTCAAGCTCGCGTCCACCGGCACGGCGCAAATCGGCCACGGCCATGCGCACTGATCGGGAGACGCCATGACTTTACCTTGCTCACTTACGTTCGCTCGTCATGCCCCCTCGGGGCGGCCCTTCGGAGGCATGACACCATGATCGGACACATCATCGCGTGGTCGCTGCGCAATAAACTCTTCGTCGTCCTGGCCGGCGTGCTGCTGCTCGCCTGGGGCGGCTGGCAGGCCGCCCAGACGCCGGTGGACGTCTTCCCCGACCTCACCGCGCCAAGCGTGACGGTGGTCACCGAGGCGCGCGGCATGGCGCCGACCGACGTCGAAAACCTGGTCACCTTTCCCATCGAGACGGCCTTGAACGGCGCGCCGGACGTGCGCCGGGTGCGATCCTCCACCAAGATCGGCCTGTCCGTGGTGACGGTGGAATTCGAGTGGGGCACCGACCTGTATCTCGCCCGTCAGGTGGTGGCCGAGCGCCTGCAGCTCGCCCGCGCGTCCCTGCCGGCGGACATTCCTGCGCCGGCCATGGCGCCGGCGGCGTCCATCATGGGCGAGATCCTGTTCATCGCGCTGGCGTCCGACCGCCATACCGGCATGGAACTCAAGAACACCGCCGAGCAGGTCATCAAGCGGCGCGTGCTGGCGGTGCCCGGCGTGGCCGAAGTGCTGCCCATCGGCGGCGACACCCAGCAGTTCCAGGTGACGCTCGATCCCGAACGTCTGGCGGCCTACGGCCTGACCGTGGACGCAGTCGCGACGGCACTGCGCGACGCCAACCAGAACACCTCGGCCGGCTTCATGGTCGAGGGCGGCCAGGAATACCTGATCCAGGGGCTGGGGCGCATCGAGGTGCTGAACGACATCGCCGATACCGTCGTAGCCAGGCGCAACAGTCAGCCGGTGCTGGTACGCCACGTGGCGGAGGTCGACATCGGCCCCGCGCCCACGCGCGGCGTCGGTTCGCACAACGGCCAGCCGGCGGTGGTGCTGGGCATCCAGAAGCAGCCGGGGGCCAACACCCTGGAACTGACTGACCGCCTCGACGCGACGCTGGAGGAAATCCAGTCCGGCCTGCCGGCCGGCATGAAGATCGAGCGCCATATCTTCCGCCAGGCCGATTTCATCCGCGCCTCCATCGCCAACCTGACGGCCGCGCTGCGCGACGGCGCGATCCTGGTGGTGGCCATCGTCTTCGCCTTTCTGCTCTCGGCGCGCGCGACGGCCATCAGCCTGATCGCGATCCCGCTGTCGCTGGTGGCGGCGATTCTGGCCATGAAGGCGATGGGCGCCAGCATCAACACCATGACGCTGGGTGGCATGACCATCGCGCTGGGCGCGCTGGTCGACGACGCCATCATCGTGGTCGAGAACATCGTGCGTCGCCTGCGCGAGAACCGCACCAAGCCGCCGGAGCAGCAGGTCAACATGCTGCACCTGGTGTACTCGGCGACGCGCGAGATCCAGGGCTCCATCGTGTTCGCCACCCTGATCATCATGCTGGTGTTCCTGCCGCTGTTCTTCCTCTCCGGCGTCGAGGGGCGGCTGATGGCGCCGCTGGGACTCGCCTACGTCGTGTCGCTGGCCGCCTCGCTGGTGGTGGCGATCACGGTGACGCCGGTGCTGGCGGCGCTGCTGCTGCCCAACTCGAAGACGGTGCGCGAGACCATCGAGCCGCGCTTCATCCACCGCCTCAAGGCCGGCTACCGCCGCGTGCTGGACGCGACGCTTACGCGCTGGAAGACCGTGGCCGGGATCAGCGTGGCCATGCTGGCCGTCGCGCTGATCGCGCTGTCCTTCGCCGGCCGGGCTTTTCTGCCCGACTTCAACGAAGGCACGCTCACCGTCGGCATGGCCACGCTGCCCGGCACCGCGCTTGAGGAATCCGACCGCCTGGGCCGGATGGTGGAGAACATCCTGCTGTCGCATCCCGAAGTGGTGGCCACCGCGCGCCGCACCGGTCGTGCCGAGGGCGACCCGCACGCGATGGACGTTTCGGCCTCGGAGATGGAGGTGACGCTGAAGATGGGCGAACGCAGCAAGGCGGATTTCCTCGCTGCCCTGCGTGAAGATTTCGCCAACGTGCCCGGCACCCAGATCGTCGTCGGCCAGCCCATCTCGCACCGCATCGACCACATGCTGTCGGGCAGCCGCTCGAATATCGCGGTGAAGATCTTCGGGCCGGACCTGGGCGAGTTGCGTCGGCTGACCCAGCAGGTCAAGGGCATCGCCCAGGCCGTGCCGGGCGCGGTGGACGTCACCGACGAGCAGCAGACCGACATCCCCTTCCTCACCATCCGCTTCCGTCGCGATGCGCTGGCGCAGCATGGGCTCAGCATTCGCGAGGTGTCGGAAGCGATCGAGGCGGCCTTCTCCGGCCTGCCGGTGAGCCGCGTGCAGCAGGGCCAGGCGAGCTTTGACCTGGTGCTGCGCTTCGATCCTTCGACGCGGGCGAACATCGACGCGGTGCGCGCCACCCTCATCACCACTGCCGATGGCGCACGCCTGCCGCTGTCGGCGCTGGCCGACATCCGCAACGACCGCGCGCCGTATTCCATCAGCCGCGAAAACGTGCAGCGCAAGATGGTGGTGATGGCCAACGTGGCCGGGCGCGACCTCGCCAGCGTGGTGGCCGATATTCGCACGCAGGTGGCGGCGAACGTGACACTGCCCGCGGGCTACCACATCGAATACGGCGGCCAGTTCGAAAGCGCCGAAGCGGCCTCGCGCACCCTGTTGGTTCTGGGGGCAGCGGTGACGGTGGGCATTTTCCTGCTGCTGTTCATTGCCTTCGGCACCGCGCGCGATGCGCTGCTGGTCATGCTCAACCTGCCGCTCGCGATGATCGGCGGGGTGGCCGGTGTGTTCGCCGCTGGCGGCGTGCTGTCGGTGGCCTCCATCATCGGCTTCATCACGCTGTTCGGCATCGCCACCCGAAATGGTGTGATGATGATCTCGCACATCCACCATCTGGTGGAACACGAAGGAGTGCGCGATGCGGCAGAAGCGGTGAAGCGCGGCGCCGAGGAACGGCTGGTGCCGATCCTGATGACCGCACTCTCAGCCGGCCTCGCCCTGGTGCCGCTGGTGCTCTCCGCCGGCGAGCCGGGCAGCGAGATCCAGGCGCCGATGGCCGTGGTGATCCTGTGCGGTCTGCTGAGTTCGACTGTGTTGAACATGGTCGTCGTACCCGCGCTTTACCTGCGCTTCGGCGCCATCCGCCATACGCTGGAAAGCGGCGATGTGCCGCACCGGCGCGCGGTTGAAAGCATCAATCCCGTTTGATTTTTTCCAATCTGAAAAGGAGTCCACCATGAAGTCATCCATTCTCTCGCTCGCCGCGGCCTTCGGGCTTGCCGCCACGCTCATCGCATCCCTCGCCTTCGCTGGCGCAGGCCACGACCCGCAACACGGCGGCGTGGCGCGCGAGGTCAAGGGTATGAGCTACGAACTGGTCGCCAAACCCGACAGCCTGACGCTTTATGTCAGCGATCACGGCAAGCCGGTCTCCACCGAGGGCGCACGGGCAGAAGCCGTGATCTACGCCGGCAACGACAAGACCACGGTCAAGCTGGAGCCGGCAGGCGACAACCGGATGATGGCCAAAGGCAATTTCCGCACCGGCGTCGGCGTGCGGGTGGTGCTCACGGCGACCCTGCCCGGGAAAACCCCGGCGAAGGCGACCTTCAATCTGAAATAAGCCCGATGCACCCGCCACGTTCCCGATGAGCCATCCGCGCTCTGCCATCTGGCCCGCCCTGGCGGCTGCCGCGCTGTTCGGCGCCAGCACGCCGCTGGTCAAGCTGCTGGTGGGCGAGCCGACGCCAGCGCCATTCTGGCTGGCCGCTGGACTCATGGGTGCGGGCGTCTGGCTGCATCTAACCGAGCGACACGCGCATGCGCACACGCATGAGCTGCTCGAACACACCCATCCACACGTTCACGGCGCGCATCATCCGAGCGAACACGATTTCGACTGGTTGGTTCGGTCCCGTGCCCGGACATCACCAGGCTGAGAAATGGATTCCCTTCCTCGTCAAGGCGTCTTCTCACTCGGCATTTGTTACATTCTGGTTAATTCATTCAAACTAGCGGAAACCCATTGCAGGATGGAATTCGAAAAACTCTTGATGCTGGAACAGGCCGCCAATAAAGGGCGGCAGGAAATGTTCCGGCTGGGCACGGCCCTGCTTTTCCTGGTGGGAATCATCCTGTTCATTGCCATGCGCGGCGGCGAAATCAATTACTCCTTGATGGTCGCGGCAATGATCGGCGTGTACATGGCGCTCAACATCGGCGCCAACGACGTGGCCAACAACATCGGCCCGGCAGTGGGTTCCAGGGCCCTCACTCTCACCGGTGCGATCTTCATCGCGGCCATCTTCGAGGCGGCCGACGCCATCATCGCGGGCGGCGACGTGGTGAGCACCATCAAAAGCGGGATCATCAACCCCGAGGCCGTCGCCGACACCAATGTCTTCATCTGGCTAATGACCGCAGCCCTGCTCGCCGGCGCGCTCTGGCTCAATATCGCCACGGCGGCCGGGGCACCGGTCTCCACCACCCATTCCATCGTCGGCGGGGTGCTGGGCGCCGGCATCGCCGCCGGGGGCATGGGCATCGCCAACTGGGGTGAGGTGGGGCAGATCGTCGCAAGCTGGGTCATTTCTCCGGTGCTGGGCGGGGTGATCGCAGCCGCCTTTCTCTACCTGATCAAGCGCACCATCACCTACAACCCCGACATGCTGCAGGCGGCCAGAAAAAATGGTTCCCATCCTGCTGGCGCTGATGGCCTGGGCCTTCAGCACCTATCTGGTGATGAAGGGGCTGACGCAGATATGGAAGGTGGGCTTTGGTACGGCTGCGCTGGTCGGGACCGGTTTTGCCGTGGCCACCTATGTCATCACCCGGTCGAGCGTGGCAACCGCCTGCGCCCGCCTGGAGAACAAAAAGCAGGGGGTGAACACGCTTTTCACCCTCCCCATGATCTTTTCCGCGGCCCTGCTGAGCTTCGCGCATGGCGCCAACGACGTCGCCAACGCGATTGGCCCCCTGGCCGCCATCAACGAAGCGATCGAGCACGGGGCGGTCGTCGCCAAGGCGGCCATTCTCCTCTGGGTGCTGCTGGTGGGCACCATCGGCATCTCGCTCGGCCTGGCGCTGTATGGCCCCAAACTGGTTAAAACCGTGGGATCGGGCATTACCGAACTGGATCAGATGCGCGGCTTCTGCATTGCCATGGCGGCGGCCATCACCGTCATCCTCGCCTCGCAACTGGGGCTGCCGGTCAGTTCCACCCACGTCGCCGTGGGCGCGATATTCGGCGTCGGCTTCCTGCGCGAATACATCAAGGCGAATTACGGACGGATGATCGAAACCATCGAGGAACACCACGAAGGACATGACCGGGAGATCGTGGAGGCCTATCTGGAAAGATTCCGCGCCGCCGATTTCGAGGAAAAGGGCGCCATGCTCGCGCGACTGAAGGCGAGCAAACAGGCCGTCGAAGAAAGCCACCTGACCAAGAAGGAACGCAAGAGCCTGAAAAGCATCTACCGCCAGGAACTGGTCAAGCGTTCCGCGCTGATGCGCATCGTGGCCGCGTGGCTGATCACGGTACCGGTTTCCGCCCTCATGGCCGCCATGCTGTTCTTTACCATCCGCGGCATGATGCTTCCCTGAGGGCCAGCGTATGAAAGCTCAAGGCCTTTGCAGGCGGGGTTCATGAACCTGCTGCGGGTCTCCAGCGACCGCCTGCGGGCGTGTTGGAGGCTGCCCGCTTTTATCCGATTTGCGCCTGACAGGGCAGCCCGAACCGGCAGCGGCCGTCAGGCCAAGTCTGAATTTCCACAATTCATGTACGGGCAACCGCCTCGCGCTGCCGCTGGCGCGACACCAGCTTCGCCAGTTCGGTCATTTCCTCGGCCAGCAGGCTCAGCAGGTCGTCCAGGGTGAGGATGCCGACCAGGCCACCGTCACGGTCGACCACCGGCATGCGCCGCGCGCCCTTGTCGCGCATGTGGCGCAGCGCCTCGAACAGGCCTTCGCCTTCACGCACGGTCGCCACTTCCGGGCCCATGATGTCGCCCACCTTGAGCGCGTCCGGGTTCACCCCGGCCGCCACCACTTCCACCACGATGTCGCGGTCGGTGACGATGCCGACGGGATGCCTGCGGCCGGCCTTTTCCTCGACCACGACCAGATCGCCGACGTGGTGCTTGCGCATCAGCAGCGCCGCGTCCACCACCGAAAGCGTCTTCTCCGCGATCACCACTTCCCTGTTGCAAATTTCGCCCACTGCCATGTCGTGCTCCCTGTTTGAACGGACCTGCTATTCAAGATAGCCGACTCCGGGAAACCCGGTTGGCACGACCTCCCGAATGTCAGGGCTTGGCCTGGCGCCGGCAGCGGATGGACATACGCCGAGACACGTACCCACAATGGCTCAAAAATTGCCGGCCGCTAACGGCACCTTCCATCAAATACATAAAAAAAAAGGGCTCTATCACCATTAAGTGTTGTTCCTCGCAAAGTCCCCGGCAACGCGGGCGGGCATTGTGGGAGGGGCGCCCTCGCCTCGAATTTCGCACCGCTGCAAACTCCACGGCTTCGGGCCGGGGGCGGCCCTCCCACAACAACTCACCCCTGTGGGAGGGGGCTTCACCAGAGGGGGCAAGACATGACTTCAACAGCCAACAGTGACTTAACGTGAAAATACATGACCACGAGGCGTGACAATACCTCGCAACACTTGGCGATGAAAAAAGAGGGGACACTTGGCGATGAAAAAAGAGGGGACGCAGAGTCGCCGGTCATTCCCCTGCTCAACCACACCCCTGTGGCTTCCTCGCAGGTCATCTGGCAGCGACGAAGGTATTTTCATCATTCAGGGTGCCGTGCGTCAATCGGCATGAAAGTTAGCCAGTTGAGTATCCAGTCGGCGCAGCGATCCGCCTCGGCCAGCGGGTGCGTGTTGGGCTGCAATTCTCCATAGGCGCACCAGTTCGCGAAGCGGGTAATGCGCTGCGCGTCGGCAAGCTGAGCAATCGCCCGAGCGACGCGGCTTTTCGGGTTGACCGGCAGATCGAACACACCGACATCGGCGCCTGCCGACAGCGCCTCGAACACCATCGAGGCGCTGTCGGGCGTCACCCACACCGTGCCGCATTGCGCGAACTGGGCGGGCAGCCAGTCGGGCGAGGTGGCCGTGTGGGGAATGACCGTCAGGTTGGGGTATTGCGGCAGCAGCGCCAGAAAATCCGCCGGGGTGCGGCGCGAAGTGGTCAGCGTCCACTGCGTGCCGGGCGTGCGCGCGAGGATGCTCTTGATCTGAACCTGCACGGCGTCGCTGTCCCATTCGAAATGCTTTGATACACCGCCGATCAGGAGCAGGCCATGGCTCGAATCACGGCCCGCCGCCGGGCGGATGCGGTTGATCGCGCCCTCGCTCACCAGCGTATGCGCATCGGCCGCAACGCCATCGTGCCGGGGGAGGATGCACAGATCGAAGCAGCGGCGCGGCAGGCTTGGTTTCATCAGCACCACCGTGCGTCCGCCGTGCGCGCGCCGTGCGGCCAGCAACGTCGGGTGCGTGGCGTGGCCCGCGCCGATGACCAGATCAGATTTGGGTGTTGGGCTGTCGGGTAAGCGTTTCAGCAGCAGCGCCAGCCAACCCCGCCAGGACGGCAAGGCGGGGAGGGTGACAATCTCGGTCGGGGTGGCGCGCGCCAGTGCCTCGGCCAGCCCCAGCGACTGGTTCACATGGCCCGGCTTGCCGTCGCTGACGACCCAGACAACCAGTGGCGGACGGTTACCGGCCGCCTCAGACAACGAGCAGCCCCGTGTCCTCGTACAGGTCGTCCAGCGTCAGCGTCAGCCGCGTGCCGTCGCACGCCACGTCGAGCCGGTCGTCGGCAGACAGTTCCTGCTCGAACCAAACATCATGCTCGTCGCGAAAAAAGACCTTGGCCCACAGACGTTCCGAATCGACCAGCAAGTAATAGCGTAGGCTGGCCAGCCCGCGATACGCCGCCCATTTTTCGCGCACGTCCACCGTGGCGGTAGCGGGGGACAGCACCTCGGCGACAAGGCAGGGGGATTGCTTGTAGAGGGGGTGGTCGTCGGCCGGATCGCACACCAGCATGGCGTCCGGATAGTAATAAGTCGTGCCGCCCGACAGGCGGAGCTTCATGTCCGCCATGAAGGCACGGCAGGGTCTGCCGCGGGTGGCGCTGCGCAGGTGAAAGGCGATGTTGAGCGCAATCCGGTTGTGCCGCTCGCTTGCGCCGGCCATGGCGTAGATCTCGCCGCCCACAAACTCGTGTTTCGTGGACGCGGTTTCTTCCCCGTGCAGATAAGCGGTTTCATCGACAGGCGAATGGACGTGGGCTTGTGACATGGCGGGGGAGTGGATGGAAGACGCGCCGATTATCCTATTGATTCGCCATGAAATGAAGCGAGTGACCTGGCGGGCTGAGCTACACCGCCTCTGCCCGCAATCCTGCGCGAGCGGCGGCCTGGATCTGTCGTATGTCGGCAGAAACGAATACGTCGGCGTTCAAGGCCAGCGCACTGCCGATATGAATGGCGTCCATGCCACACAGGACGCTGGCTTCAAGGCTCGACACCGCTTGCGCCAGCACCGCCGGGGTCAGGTCGCACATGGCTGCGTCTTCGATATCGGCCAGCAGCATGGATTTCAATTGCCGGTATTGGGCGTCGCTGATCCGGGTTTCCCGGTGCAAGCGGCAAAAGGCCGAAACAATCTCGGGCAACGCAATGCCGGACAAACCGATTTCCGTCGCCTGATCGCACCACGCCAGCACGGCATCGGTTCCGGCTTCGCTGATATAGCGCTTGACGAAAGCCGAGGAATCGAAAAAAAACACGCATCAGCCCGGCAGCTTCTCCGCTTCTCGCTCTTCGAGGATCATGCGGCTGACCGACACGCCATCGAGCACCAGGGGTTGTGCGCGGCGCCGCTTCCAGGAAGGCAGGTCAGTTGACACCGGAACGATGTCGGCGATGGGTTTGCCGTTGCGCAGCACGCGCACGGATTCGCCAGACTCGACGATGTCGAAATACTGTTTGGCGTTGTTGCGGACTTCGGTCAAGGTGGCTTGTTTCATGGCAGCAGCAGAATGTACATAACGGTGTCAGTGTGGGCGTACATTCCGGTGCACGTCAAGATTGGGGCGGACGCGAGCGTTAAGGAAGCCCCGAACAAGTCGTCACCCCTGCGGAGCGTGGCCCAAACGCCGTTGTGGGAGGCCCGCCTCGGGCCGAATGCGGGCGGCTGCAGAATGCTGGCATTCGTGGCGAGGGCGCCACTCCCACAACTGGGTTTGGAGCCTGATCGACATCCGGCTTAAAAACATTCGGGCCACCTGCGTTCAAGTGTGGCCCGCCAGCAATAGGGCGCGGGGTCCAGCACGGGCGCCTTGCCCTCCATCAAGTCAACCAGCAATTCCGCCGCAGCCGGCGCCAGCGTCACCCCGTAGCGGTAATGCCCGGTGTTGACGAACACATTGTCGAAATCCGGATGGCGGTCGATCACCGGGATATTGTCCGGTGAACCGGGACGGAGTCCGGCCCAGTGCCGCACCGGTTGAATGGCGGCCAGCGCGGGCAGCAGTTCGGCCGCCTCGGCGTGCAGGCGCTGGCGCGTGGCGTCGTCGGTCGATTTGTCGAAGCCGGCATCCTCCAGCGTGCTGCCCACCAGCACATGGCCATCGCGGCGCGGAATCAGATATAAGCCGTTGCGATACAGAATCGTATCCAGCACGCCCGGCGCCAGCTTGAACAGCAGCATCTGCCCGCGAATCGGGCGGATCTGCGGCGCCGCCGCCAGCCCCGCCAGCCCCAGCCCGGACCACGCCCCGGTGGCCAGCACCACGGCGTCCGCCGGGAAAGTCTCCGCTGCCGTCTGCACCGCCATCACCCGTCCACCCTGCGTCTGCACCCCGGTGGCCGGGCACTGTTCGCGGATCACCCCGCCCAGTTTCACCACCGCTGCCCGCAAAGCCGCCACCAGGCGCGGGTTGCGCACCTGCGCGATGCCGGGCAGCCAGATGCAGTTTTCTTTAGGGGCGCACTGAACAATTCCGTCATCGCGAGGAGCCACGCGACGCGGCGATCCAGAAGCCTTCGATTTCGCTGACACGCTGGATTGATTCACTTCGTCCGCAATGACGGAAGACGTTGTGTTGTTCAATGTTTCCTTCGGCACGACGGGCGCCAGATGCAGCGTGACCGGGCAGATCCGCTCCGCCGCCATCCCATGCGCCGCACACCAGGCCAGCGCCTGCTCCGGATCAATCACCCCCAGCGCCAGCATGCCGCAGCGCCAGAATTCCGCATCGCGCCCCGATATCGCCTCGATGCTCGCCACCCAGTCCGCATAGCCCGCCATCGACCGCAGGGCTAGCGCGGAAACCGCCTCCGCGTAATCCCACGGCAGCAACGGCGAGAGAATTCCGCCCCCCGCCCAAGACGATTCGCCGCCCACGGTGCTGCGTTCCAGCACGGTCACACCGTGGCCGCGCTGCAATAAAGCCAGCGCAACGCTCAGGCCTGACACCCCAGCGCCCAGGATGACGGCGGACGCCTTTGGACGCATTGCGTCTGGTTCACGCACAGGCGGCACCTACAACTAAAGTTGTATAGATGCGTCCCCAACGGCGTGGCAAGCTGGCAGCCACAAATAAGAAAGCGAAGGGGGAGGAAATGAATGGGCGTGGGTTCACACTGGTGGAATTGCTGGTTGTGCTGGCGGTGGGCGCAATTTTATTGGCGATTGCCATTCCCAGCTATGTCTTTCTCGTCAATACCAACAGGCTGGCGGCAGCAACCAATGCTCTTGTTTCGTCATTGCAGCTTGCGCGATCCGAGGCAATCAAGCGTGCTACCCGGGTAACGGTTTGCAAAAGCAGCAACGCAATGGCTGCTCAGCCATCGTGTAATGCGGCGGCGGCTTGGCAGGAGGGCTGGATTATTTTCGTCGATGGCGGCACCAAAGGAATGACAGATGGTGCCGACGAAATTTTGCGTGTTTATGGCCCCGGCAACATTACATACACCGCCAGTAATTTCAATTCCTATATTAGTTTCCTTTCGCATGGCAGAAGCCAGGGGCCAAACGGGCTGGGGAACGGCACATTTTCATTGTGCCTTGCCGGCGAGCTAAGGAAAATCATCCTCAACAGCACAGGGCGCATCCGGCTTGAAAAAGGAACATGCTGAGAGCCGCGTAACCTGGGCGTGGCGGTCGCCAATGCCCGCACCGGTGCTGCCACACCAGCGCCCGAACCCTGGCCCCCTCCCACGATATTAAAAGCAAGACCCGCGCAGAAATCGGCTCGGCGCAATCACACGGCAGCAGCGGTGAGAGGACTCAGCCAGCGGCCCATGATGGTTCGCTCACTGCATCGCGCTCAAGTAATAGGCCTTGAGGGCTGCGTTGAATAAGGCCAGTGCAACACTCAAGCCAGCGCTGTTGGTGCCGATAACAAGATCGTTGTGAGTCAATGAAAAAGCCCGAAATCGCCGTTCGTTCTGGAAAACAGGCCGCCAGTCAGCAGGCGCTGGCGCTTGTGTGCCTGGATGATTAAGTTGAAGCTCGTAAACACTTGTGAAAAACATGACGACCAAACAAACCGGATTCACGCTGATCGAGTTGATGGTCACCATTGCGGTGCTGGCCATCCTTTTATCGATTGCCATTCCCAGCTTCCAGAATATGGTGCTCAATAGCCGCATCACCGCGCAGGCCAATCAGGTGATTACTGCGCTCAATTACGCCCGCAGTGAGGCGGTCAAACGTGCCGCGCCCGCAACGGTGTGCTCCACCAATGGCGGGGTAGCCTGTGCTAACTCCCAAAACTGGTCCACCGGATGGCTGGTGTTTGCCGATGCGGATGGGGATGGGACGGTTGACGCTGGCGAGACGGTGCTGCGGGTCTGGCCGGCGCTTGGCGGCAGTAACACCCTCAATGCCGGAACCAACTTGCGGATCACATTCACAGCCACCGGGGTCGCAACTGGTTTTAACGATGTTTTTCGGCTCTGTGACAAGCGTGGAAAGGATGAGGCGCGTGCTGTTGCCATCAATGTCATGGGTCGGTCTTTTGTGCAAAAGGGGACTACTCAATGTCCATGATCAGCAGTCAAACCCGTGATGCCAGACATTCCATGCGAGGCTTCACCTTGCTCGAGGTGCTCGTGGCCATCGTGGTGCTGTCCATCGGCCTGCTTGGCCTTGCGGGACTCATGGCATCGAGTCTGAAGAACTCACACAGCGCCTACCAGCGCACCCAGGCAACATGGCTGGCCTATGACGCGCTCGACCGCATGCGCGCGAATCGCCAGATTGCGTTGGCAGGCGGCTATAACCTTGCCTTGGGCGCAACCCCTGGCGGGAGCGCTCTGGCGGCGATCGATCTTGGCGAGTGGGATACCGCATTGGCCAACACGCTGCCAGCGGGCGATGGTTCGATTGTGGTCGCAGCGGGTGGCGCCGTCAGGATCGTTGTTCAGTGGAACGATACGCGAGGCACAGGCGGGATCGCTGCCGAACAATTCATTGTGGATTCGCAACTATGAAAACAGCCTCCCAGTTGATGCCATGTGGAAGACAGCGGGGGTTTTCGCTGGTGGAACTCATGATCGCCATGACGATCGGTTTCGTCGTTCTGGCTGGAATCGGATACCTGTATGTCGAAAGCCGGCAGTCATTCCGCAGCATGGACAACCTGTCGCGCATGCAGGAAAGCGCGCGTTATGCGTTGGAAATCATGGCGCGCGATATCCGCATGGCAGGTTACCGGGGGTGCGCGAGTTCGAGCGGGGCTTTTTACAATAATTTGAAACAAAGTACTGAGTCAGCCTACAACTTCGGGCTTCCCATCAATGGTTATGATGGCGATGGCGGAAGTTGGGCACCCGCTTTGCCAACGGATACGGGGGGGCTGAATTTTACCAACCCGCCGATTCTGGCAGGAACCGATGTCATCATTCTGCGCAGCGCGTTTGGCAGTGGCACGACAGTAACCGCTCAGCCCGGCAACTCTTCCGCCGATCTCAAGGTAACAACCCCCAATGACCTGGCAATCGGCGACATCGCCATAGTGACGAATTGCGTTGCTTCCACCGTATTTCAGATCACCAACATGAACGTCAATGGGGCCGGGCAGAACGTCGTCCACAATACGGGCGCGGGGTCGCCAGGTAATTCCTCTCAAGACCTGGTCGAGAATTATTCTGCAAGCGGTGGTGAAGTCATCAAGATGCAGAGCAAGAGCTATTTCATTCGCACCGGAGCCAGCGGCAGGCCTGCATTGTGGCAGTTCGACAATTACAAACCCGCTGTCGCTCCCGCGGAGATCGCGGAAGGCGTAGAGAACATGCAGATCCTGTATGGCATCGATGTCGATTCGAACGGGATCGTCGAAAGCTATTCGGCTGCCGATGCGGTCGCCGACTGGAGCCAGGTGGCAGCGGTGCGCATCAGCCTGCTGATGGCGGGTAACGACGACAACGTCGCCACGTCCAAACAGAAATACACCTACAACGGCGCCCTGGTCGAAGCACCGGATCAACGGCTGCGCCAGGTATTCACCACCACCGTCAGTGTGCGTAACAGAACGCAGTAGGAGACAGTCCCATGCGCATCAAACCATCCAAAAACAGAAAACAGCGCCAGGCTGGCGTGGTCCTTATCACTGGGCTGATTTTTCTGGTGATGCTGACCCTGATCGCCGTCACTGCCATGCAGTCGACCACGCTGGAAGAGCGCATGGCGGGCAATTCGCGTAGCCGCGATGCGGCTTTTCAGGGGGCAGAAGCGGCTGTGCGTGCGGCTGAAGTCGTGCTCAGCGGGGCGAGCCTGCCACCCTTCAACGGCAGCACGGTGGGCTACTACGCGCTACTGGATAGTGGGGCTTCGGCCGACTACTGGAAAAACACCCATGACTGGGCCGCGCAGTCGGTGGCGTATAGCGGAGCCCTTGCCGGCGTGAAGGAAGCGCGCTTTGTCGTCGAGGCGCTGCCGCCGGGCTCTGGGGGGAGTGGCGGTGACGACAGCTTGGTGGCGAAGCCGCTTAGTGGCGGCGAGGTCTTCCGCATTACGACGCGCGGCATCGGCGCCGACGGCACCTCAAGCGTCATTTTGCAAACCACTTTCCGCAGAAGCATTTAATTAAGTAGCCAGGCAGCAATACTCAAGGAGTTTTCATGAAAACCCGCCATCCAATCCAGTCTTTCAGCCTTGTGGCTGCCCTGCTTTTACCCGCATTTCACGCCCAGGCAGTGGACCCGATTGCACTGCCGTCCGCGCCCCTATACCTGGCGGGCGGGGTCGCGCCCAACCTGGTGGTGACGCTGGACGACTCGGGTTCGATGGCTTGGGGCTATGTGCCGGACACAATGGGCAAAAACGCAAAGTTGACCGACGGATGTGGCCACTATATTTTTTATAACAACCACGATGGCAGCGAAACCAAAAGATACTTCCTGTCGGGGGATTACAACGCCCAGTACTACAATCCCAGCACCACGTACCTGCCACCGCTGAAATTCGACGGGACGCCTTACACCACGTCTTACGGTAGCGCGTATACCAATGGCTTTGACACCAGTTCCACGACGGTAAACCTGGCCAGTGCTTATCAGCCTTCATTTGGTTTTCAGCCTAAGTCCAATCAGTGCTACGCAAGGCACCCCGCTCTCGACAGTGGGTCAGGCAAGCAGTTCACCAGCCATACAGTCAATGTGCCAGCCTACTACTACCGTTACGATCCGGTGGGGACTGCGTGCGCAGACCCTTCTAAAACCACCGATTCCTGCTACGTCTATACAGCGGTCGGGGCAGCCGAGCAGCAGAACTTTGCCAACTGGTATTCCTTTTATCGCACACGCAACCTGGCCACCGTCAGTGCAGCAACCCGCGCGTTCAACAATTTGCCGGGCACCATGCGCCTGGCATGGCAGGCATTGAATAGTAGTTGCGATGACTTCACCGGCACAGGGTGCGCCGGCTGGGATGGCACAACGATCAACAATAGCATCCGCGCCTTGAGTAGCAGCCATAAGCAGAATTTTTTCAAATGGCTAGAGAAACTGCCGGCGGACGGGAGCACGCCACTGCGTTTGGCATTGGGACGGGTTGGGGAGTATTACCGTACATCGACCGCAGTCGTGAACAGCCCGTACGCAGAAGACCCCCAGGTCACAGTTGGGACGCAGCATTCCTGCCGCGCCAATTACACCATCATGATGACGGACGGGATTTGGAACGGTAACAATGCAAGCGCGGTGAGCGGCAATGTGGATAACACAGCCAAGTCCTTGCCAGATGGCACCAGCTACTCGCCATCCGCGCCTTTTAAGGATGACAATTCAAATTCCCTGGCTGACGTTGCATTTTATTACTGGGCCAACGACCTGCGCACGGATCTGACCAACAACGTTCCGCGCAGCCCGCGTGCGCTGGACAAGCTGGTTGAAGATGGGAAAACCATCCCCACAGCAGATTATTTCGACCCAAAGAACGACCCTGCCAGTTGGCAGCACATGGTGACATATACCGTTGGACTGGGGTTGACCACCACCTTGCCGACCTTGAGTCCACCACTCACCTGGGCAGGGGACACCTATACGGGGAGCTATGCTGACCTGGCTTCTGGCACACTAAGCCCACTGTGGCCCGTCACCGGCACAGACAAGCCTGGGAACGTCGCCGACCTCTGGCATGCCGCCATTAACGGCCGCGGCCTGTTCTTCAGCGCCGAAGATCCAAAATCACTCAGCGATGCCATGCAGGAAATGGTGAACAACATCATCAGCCGCAGCTCGTCGGCTGCGTCGATCGCGACCAACTCCAAGAAGCTCGATACCAGCACCGCCATTTATCAGGCAAGTTTCGACTCTGGCAACTGGACCGGCGAGTTGGAGGCCTTTGCAGTCAAGTCGGATGGTACTTTGGGCGACTCGCTGTGGACGGCCAGCACCAAAATTCCGGCTGAGGCAAGCCGCAATATCAAGACCTTTAATGGTTCGGTCGGCGTGGATTTCGCCTGGGGGAGCATCAGCGCAGATCAAAAGGCCCTGATCTCGGAAGATGAGCTGAATTACCTGCGTGGCGACCAGAGCAAGGAGCAGAACAAGGTGAATGGTACTTTCCGCACCCGCACGTCCCTGCTGGGCGACATCGTCAATTCCGACCCGCTGTTCGTGAGCGAGGAAAATTTCGGCTATGACAAGCTGAGCGGCTCGGAGGGAACAGGTTATGTGACTTATCTCGAAGGGAAAAGCGCCAAGAACCCCATGATTTACGTGGGGGCCAACGACGGCATGCTCCACGCGTTCAAGGCCAGCGATGGCAGTGAGTTGTTTGCCTACGTGCCGGGGCTGATTTATGCCAATCTGCCCAGTCTGACGAAGCCGAACTACAGCCATAAATATTACGTGGATGGCGCGCCGACCGTGGGCGATGTCTTCTATGGCGGAAGCGCATGGAAAACCGTACTGGTCACCCCGCTGGGCGCGGGTGGGCGCGGTGTGTTCGCACTCGATGTCTCCACTCCCGACGCTGCCTTCAGCGAGTCAAATGTGCTGTGGGAGTTTGATGGCAAGAATGCCGCTGCAGGCAGCACGCTCGATGACATGGGCTACCCGGTAGGCAGCGCGACAATCGGCCGCTTCAACGACGGGAAATACTATGCAGTGTTCGGCAACGGCTATGGCAGCGCGAACTGCAAGTCGGGCTTGTTCATGGTGCAGATCGATGCGCCTTCCAATGTGAAGTTCTTTGACACCGGGGTAGGCGCCTGCACGACCAATGCCACTCAGAACGGCATGTCCACGCCCAGCCTGGTCGATTATGACGGCGACCGCATCATCGATGCGATCTATGCCGGTGATTTGCAAGGAAAGTTGTGGAAGTGGGATGTCACCTCAGCAACGAACAGCGTTTGGGATTTTGCGGCTGGCGGTAAACCCATGTTTACGACTGCAGCGGGGCAGCCCATTACCGCACCGGTTGAAGTGGGTAAAGTGCCATCTGGTCTTTCGGGCACGGCCATGGTCTATTTTGGCACGGGGCGCTATCTGCTGAGTGGCGACGAAGCCAGCAAGACGAAGCAAGCGTTTTACGGACTGCTGGACAACGGCACCGCAATCCCGACTACAGGTAACCCACTGGTCGAGCAGACCATTGTTTATGAAAGCGCAACCGCGCGGGTGGTGAGCAGCAATACCGTGAGCTCTCCCAAGCGGGGCTGGTATCTGGATCTTGTTCCGCCCTCAAAAACATTACAGGGCGAGCGAGTTCTGAGCGTTCCCTTGTTGCGCTTCGGCCGGGTGATTTTCAACACCTCCATTCCGTCAGCCGATCCCTGTGTATTGGGTGGAACCGGCTGGCTGATGGAACTGGATGCCGCAACCGGAGGCAATCTGACCTACAGCGCCCTGGATATGAATAACGATGGATTGTTCAATGAAGGCGACTACATCACCTACGTAGACGACAAGGGAAAAACTGTCAAATCCCCTGTTGCAGGCAAGGCGTCGGGGTCGATGTCGCTCAACCAGCCTACCGTCATCACCGCGGGGGCCAAGGAGTACAAATTCAATTCGGATATCAAGAAGGGGATCAGCGTCACCACTGAAAAATCCGGAACGAGCAATCCGCGCAGCTCCTGGCGGCAACTTCAGTAATGGCCGATTCGATGATCGAAAGGACAGGCATGAAAAACAAGAACGAGGGTCGCGCTTGTTGCGCGCGTAAACAGGCCTTTGGCTTCACGCTGATTGAGCTCATGATCGTGGTTGCGATCATCGGAATACTGGCTTCAATCGCTTATCCGTCCTATACGCAATATGTGCTGCGGGCAAACCGCGCCGAGGCGAAGGCCGTCCTGACGGAAACGGCGCAGTTCATGGAACGTTATTTCACGACCAACGGCACCTATGTCGGCGGGGCCTTGTTGTCGAATGTGTCGCCCAAGGGGGCCAGCGGGAGCGCGATCAAATACAACATCAGTTTTTCCGCAGGACCAACGGCGACAGCCTTTACCTTGCAGGCTGCGCCTTCAGGTGTCCAGGCCAACGACAGTTGCGGAACCTTGACCTTGTCGAACACTGGGGCGCAGACGCCGACTACCGCTGGGTGCTGGTAATTCCGTAATCTCGGTACGGAATTCACTCCAGGCCTTTGGGCAGCGGAAACCCGACCTTCTCCTGAACGCCATCCAGATGGGCCACTGAGCCAATGCCCAGTTGATCAAGCCGATCAATAACTGCGCGCACCAGAATTTCAGGCGCTGATGCGCCGGCGGTCACGCCGACCCGGTCTTTGCCCGATACCCACTCGGGCTGGATTTCCAACGCGTTGTCCACCATGTAGGCCGGCACGCCCAGATTCTCGGCAACCTCCCTCAGCCGGTTGGAGTTCGAACTGGTCGGTGACCCCACCACAATCACCACATCGCACTGCGGCGCCAGCGCCTTGACGGCATCCTGGCGGTTTTGCGTGGCGTAGCAGATGTCGTCCTTTTTCGGGCCGACGATGTTGGGGAAGCGCGCGCGCAGGGCGTCGACAACCCGCGCGGCGTCGTCGACCGACAGCGTGGTCTGGGTGACATAGGCGAGTTTGTCGGGGTTAGCCACCTGCAGGCTGGCCGCGTCTTCCGGCGTTTCCACCAGGTACATGCCGCCTTTCGACTGCCCCAGGGTGCCCTCGACTTCGGGGTGGCCCTTGTGGCCGATCATCAGAGTATTTTAGGGGACAGACCACGTTTAATCGGCCCATCCCCTAAGCCCCCAACTCACCGGGGGTCGCAATAAACCTGAAAGCCCCATCCCGTCACAAGCGTGGTGGGGTTTTCTACGTATACTCGCCGTCTCGTCAACGCCGACTTTTGCCGTGGTTGCTATGTGTAGCGCCTGTCGCTACAATTTGGCATGATTAAGCACTTTAAGCACAAAGGTCTGCAATTGCTCTTCGAGACGGGTAACAGGTCGGGTATCCGGCCGGATCATGCGCCCCGCTTGGCACGGCAACTGCGGCAATTGAACGATGCCGCAAGCCCGCGCGAAATGAATATGCCGGGTTGGCGGTTGCATCCGCTCTCCGGCGATCTGGCAGGACATTGGTCGGTGACGGTCAACGGCAACTGGCGGATGACTTTTGTGTTTGAGGGGGAAGATGCGGTCCTGGTCGATTACCGGGATTACCACTGAGAAGGAGACCATATGGCTAGAATGCACAATCCGCCGTACCCCGGCGAAACCCTGCGCGAGGATGTGCTACCGGCGCTGGGATTGACAGTGACCCAGGCGGCACAGGAACTCGGCATCAACCGCGTAACGCTCTCTCGGGTGGTGAACGGTAAAGCCGGCATCAGCGTCGACCTCGCCTTGCGCCTGGAAGCGTGGCTTGACGGCCCGAGCGCGGAAAGCTGGCTGAAGGGCCAGCTTGCTTATGATCTGTGGCAGGCCGAGCAGCGCGGTCAGGCGAAAGTGGCTGTTCGTCATGCGGCGACGGCTTGAGGGAAAGGGGACGCGCTACCCTTTAGGGAGGCGGAAATTACCAAGGTACCACTTGTTAAAAGCCGTCATTGCGAGCGAAGCGTGGCAATCCAGCTAATCAAAAGGCCTTTATGCCTGGTAGCATCTGGGTTGCCACGTCCCGCCACGGCCAGTGGCCTCGCGGCTAAAGGCGCTCCTCGCAATGACGCGCGTTGAAATTGATGGCTAATCAGGAATTGGTATGTTTGTAATTCCGTGAAGTAAACCCCCGGCTTTGCCGGGGGACTCCGAAAGGTTTGACCTATATTGGAAAATAGGGTCATGGAAAATAGGATCAGACACGATAAAAGTATTAGCAAAAGTATTAGGGGACAGACCACGTTTAATCGGCCCATCCCCTAAGCCCCCAACTCACCGGGGGTCGCAATAAACCTGAAAGCCCCATCCCGTCACAAGCGTGGTGGGGTTTTCTACGTATACTCGCCGTCTCGTCAACGCCGACTTTTGCCGTGGTTGCTATGTGTAGCGCCTGTCGCTACAATTTGGCATGATTAAGCACTTTAAGCACAAAGGTCTGCAATTGCTCTTCGAGACGGGTAACAGGTCGGGTATCCGTAAGCGTCCAACCGCCCCACCCCAACAGCAGCAGGATTTACGGTAATGTTGCCCTCAGCGGCAGCAACTCATCAATCTGGCTATTGGGCCAAGCCGGCAATTTCTCCAGCGTATCCTTCAGCCAGGCATGAGGATCCAGGCCGTTGAGCCTGGCGG
>Ga0208244_100487_pt1 | contig 37798 bp, 25 predicted proteins | sample SubbioCR12Aug_5A_FD_184828 | JGI IMG/M metagenome (GOLD analysis project Ga0208244, IMG submission 184828) | Serpentinite rock and fluid subsurface biosphere microbial communities from McLaughlin Reserve, California, USA - CR12Aug_5A (SPAdes) | ecosystem: Environmental > Terrestrial > Deep...
CTGCGTTTTGTCATCTTACGTTAACCTAACAAAAAGTTAGGTTAACATTATAGCCCCAACACACACTTTGTCCAATTGCTACCGATACTGTTTGCCTCTAGTCAACAAAAATCACGCAGGATTCAGGATTATATTTACTTGAGATCTGAGACGAGACCAGCGTGTGGTCGAACATTGTCGCTCGGACCCCTTCTTTACTTGCAGTTGAGCAAAATGGGCGTTAATTTTGGATTAATTCATCTCAAATTCACTTCACAGAACTATTCGTCCGGAGGTTATTCATGAGAGCCGCACTTTTGGTTGGGTTGTGCATATTGATTGGATCTGTTGCATTTGGCCAGGAGAAAAAAACTCACGTGGTGGATCTTTCGATCGAAGGAATGTCGTGCGAAAGTTGCGCGTCAAAAATCGATAAGGCCCTGAAGGGAGTTGAAGGAGTAAAGGATGTGAGCGTGAATGTTGAGAAAGGAACGGCCAGCGTCGTGCTTGCTGATGCTTCAACGGTCTCTCACGAGAATCTCGTCAAGGCGGTCGCTGATGCAGGATACAAAGCTTCCGTCAACACAGTAGAAATGAAGACGGTCGAGAAAGAAGTCAAAGTCACAAAGGAAGTGAAGAAGGAAGGAGATGACTGCTGCGGTACGGAGAGCAGTTGTGAAACAGAAAAGAAAGAGGTCGAAAAAGTCGTGAAGAAGAAAAAGGAATAGAGCGAAACATATCTGCAATAATCTTGAAATCCCCCTGGGACATCTCAGGGGGATTTTCATTCCATGATTCACAGGGAGAGCATACGTATGAATACCATTCCGATGCGATATCAAAAATTCAAAGAAGAGTTTCCGGAAGCGGGCAGGCAGTACGAGGCGCTGGGCTCGGCCGTGCATTCCGCCGGTCCGTTAGACAACAAGACCAGGGCACTCGTGAAGTTTGCCATCTCTGTTGGCGCTCGACTGGAGGGGGGAGCCCACTCGCATATCCGAAAGGCGATGGAGGCTGGGGTGAAGCCTGAAGAACTCAAACATGTCGCTCTGCTTGCAATCCCGACGATTGGTTTTCCATCCTCGATGGCGGCAATGAGCTGGATTGATGACATCGTTGAAGGCAAACTGAAAGCGTAGATTTCCGAATTCAATCGACCCTCGCCAGCATGCCGTCGTACGACATCGACAAATACCGATCGTTCTTTCCGTTTCTTGAACAGGGAAAACGATATTTCAATCATGCCTCAACATCACCCCTCTCTACGCCCGTTGTTGCCGCGATGCAGGAGTACATCCGAGAAAAGAGCATCGGCGATCTCGAAAACATCGAACATGTCTTCAAGCAGATCGTTGAGCTGAAAACACGAATCGGCTTTTTCCTCAACTGTTCCAAAGGCCGGATCGCCCTGCTCGATAACACCTCGAACGGACTTAACATCCTCGCCAACGGACTTTCGTGGAATCAGGGTGATCGGATTCTCATTCCGGACGTCGAGTTTCCCGCGAACGTCAATCCTTTTCTGAATCTGAAACGTCATGGCGTTGAGGTGGACTTCCTCAGGACCGTTGGAGGCGCTGTTCGAGCGGAAGATGTGGAAAGAGCGCTGACACCCCGAACGCGACTCTTCACATTGAGCCATGTCCAGTTTCTGCACGGATTTCGGGCTGATCTCAAGACAATCGGTCAATTGTGTCGAAACAAAAATGTTGTGTTCTGTGTCGATGCAATCCAGTCTGCCGGCGTCGTTCCAATAGATGTTGAGGAGATGAAGATCGATTTTCTCGCCTCGGGAGGACAAAAGTGGTTGATGTCTCCAGAGGGAATCGCCTTTGTATACGTTTCTGACGAATGTCAGTCGCACATCCAGCAGGCATATGTCGGGTGGATGGGCATCAAGGATTTCTTCAATGATTTTTTTCGGTATCGGATGGAACTGGAGCGATCGGCGCGACGATATGAAATCGGTACACCGAATATCGCAGGCATTGCAGGATTCAATGCCTCACTCGGCCTGTTGCTAGAGGTCGGGATCAAAAAGATCGAGTCACATCTATCTGACCTCACTCATCTCATAACGGAGCGCGTCGTGGCGTCTGGATTCGAATTGGTTTCCCCGCGCGGGGGTGATCAAAGAGCGGGAATTGTCACCTTCCGTCCCCCTGAGGCGCACCAGATGTATACGCGGCTTCGCTCGCAGCAGATCATCGTCTCTCTCAGGGAGAATGCGATTCGCTTTTCACCTCATTTCTATAATTCTATCGAGGATAGCCGATCGGCGCTGAAACATGTCCACTAGAGGGGCTGACGATAAGCCTTGAAGGTCGCCGTCGACTAAAAACCGACGGCTCAAGAAGCTTCTAAACCCTCACTCAGCGAGGGTTTCGTTCGATACGTAGGCGTCGACTTTAGTCGATGCCTGCTCTTGGGCCAGATTTCTGGCACCATTTCTCTTCCTTGCTTCTCTATGTGCTGAAACGTCGAGAGCATGACTCGTGACGTGTTTCCGGTTAGCAGCCGTTGCACTTCCCCCGCACACTTCTTACATTAGCGCCACACACCAAAAGACACCCGGTTTGCAGAAGTACATGCACGATACTCCGGTCATACACTGAATTGCTTCGCGACAGGAGCTGTCTGACGTGAACCCCCGTCTCGTTATTTGAGGATTCGCGAGAGGGAATCACGTTTTCACGAGAGAGCTCCTCTTCGTTGAATAATTCGTAAGGAACCTGTCATGGGAAAAGGGCAAATCAAGAGAATTGCGATCAACACCGGGGGAGGAGATGCCCCGGGACTGAATGCGGTCATCCGAGCGGCCGTCCTTTCTGCTCTTAATCGAGGGTGGGAATGCTATGGAATCAGAGAAGGATATCAGGGGATCATGTTTCCGGAACGCTATCCGGAAGGGGGTGTCATCCGATTGACGGCATTGTCGGTGCGAGGCATCACCCATCTTGGAGGAACCATTCTCGGCACGACCAATCGTGGAAATCCGATGAAATTTCCGATCAAACATCCCGATGGGACGGTGAAAGAGGTTGATCGCACTGATGAGCTCATGGAATTGTTTGCGAGACATGAGCTCGATGCGCTGATCGCGATTGGTGGCGATGGTTCGTTGGCCATCGCAAATGTTCTCCACAAGAAGGGACTTCGGGTCATTGGTGTTCCGAAAACCATCGACAATGATCTGGAAAAGACCGTAATCACATTCGGATTCGATTCAGCGGTCTCATTCGCGACAAGCTGCATCGATCGGTTATTTTCGACTGCGGAAGCTCATCAGCGCGTCATGGTGGTGGAAGTGATGGGTCGGTATGCAGGGTGGATTGCTCTCAACGCGGGCGTCTCCTCAGCGGCAGATATTATCCTCATTCCGGAAATCCCGTATAACATCAACAAGATTGTCGAAAGAATTATCGATCGGGAAAAACGCGGCCGGTTCTTCTCGATCGTGGTGGTCGCGGAAGGAGCGCGACCGGTTGGCGGATCATATTCCGTGATTGAAAAAGAACCGGGCAGAGCGGAGCGACTGGGTGGCATCGGGGAACAGATGGCTCAGCTCATCCAGGAGGGATCGGGGAAAGAAACCCGCTGTGTGGTGCTCGGTCATCTCCTGAGAGGTGGGAGTCCAACGATGTTCGATCGGCTGTTGTCGCTCCGGTTTGGTGCTGCCGCCGTGCGCGCGCTGGAAGAAGGAGAATCTGGCGTCATGGTGGCTCTCGATCCTCCGACAGTAAACTATGTACCGCTGGAACAGGTGACCAAGCGCATGAAGACCGTCCCACTGGATTGTGACACGATCCTTACTGCGCGCGATCTTGGAATCAGTTTCGGGGATTAGGTCTCCGATTGCTGCCCGTCCGCGATTAGGATGGAGGCCATTTGGGGATGGTGAGTACCGTTCCGTCAGATTCCGAATTCATTTCTGCAAGCCATCAATGCAATGAACGAAGCGAGGCACTGATCACCTTTATGGTTGATTCCATAAACAGGTTCATAACGGCACGTGATGATGAGATCAGGCATCATATTATGGGACTGTTTGGTACCGATGAGGTTTTCAAGGTGGTGTCGACCTCGGGGGATGGAGTGAAAAAGTTGACTCAACTATATCAATCTCAACTGAAAAAGGTAGGAAGGTTCGTCCGAAGTTTTGAAATGCGTGATCGAAATGACAGAATCATCTACTACCTTCAGTTTGTCACGAGGCATCGACTTGGTCATCTTAAAATGAAAGAGGCTATGTGGCAAGTAGACTCCGAAGGCGATTTTAGCTTCTCGGACGCGACAGATCCAAAGCAACAAGTACTCTAATATCGTGCGCTGTGGGTGATTGTGTGCCTGCAGTGGATCACCGTGTATCTCACGAAGATTAATATCAGATTCTGGAGCTAATGAGCATCCAGATTTACGAGTTGAAGTTCAATGAATCTCAATCCTGAGAATCGGTTTGTTGGCTTTTTTGGGATGCCGTTCGCGTTTTCGTATATTGTGTCGCTTGATTGACGCCCAGCGACAGCTATTTTGCCGCGGATAGCGCGGAAACGTCGCGGAGTATCACGGGTTGAGGATCACACAATCCGCGAACCGGAAGTTCAAAAATAACTCAAAGCTCCACATTCAGAATAAGGAGGCATCGGTCATGCGTTATGTTTTCTGCCTTTTGATCATCGTGGGGATTGCAGGGAAGAGTATGGACGCACAGACAACACAAACGGCAGCGGTAACAAATCCACTACTGACGCAATGGGATACTCCTTTCGGGGTTCCTCCATTCGACAAGATCAAGGATGAAGACTTCCTCCCTGCGGTTGAAGCGGGAATTGCCGAGCAGAGAAAGGAAGTTGATCTCATCGCGAACAATACTCAGGGGCCGACTTTCGCCAACACCATCGAAGCGCTAGACGCCACGGGGGAACTGCTCAACAAGGTGAGCGCCGTGTTCGGAAATCTCTCTTCTGCGGAAACGAACGACAATCTGCAAGCGATCGCACGCAAAGTTACACCGCTGACATCGGCACTTCGAGATGATATCATGCTCAACGATCGTCTCTTTGCCCGGGTCAAAGCGATGTGGGAGCAACGCGATCGTCTCACGTTGCGTCCGGATCAGCTCCGGCTGCTCGATGAATCGTACAAGAATTTCGTGCGGAGCGGCGCCAATCTCACCCCTGAACAAAAAGAACGGTTGCGCAAAATAAACGAAGAGTCGTCCCTGCTCAGCCTGAAATTCGGCGAAAACCTTCTGAAGGAAACCAATTCGTACCGGCTCGTGATCGAGAAAAAAGAAGATCTGGCGGGATTGCCGGAAGGTGTTGTCGCCGCCGCGGTCGATGCGGCAAAATCGGCTGGGTTGGTGGGGAAATGGGCATTCACTCTCCATGCGCCGAGCATCTGGCCATTCCTCACGTACGCCGAAAACCGTGACCTGCGCCGGCAGATATTTACCGCCTATATCATGCGCGGTGATCAAGGAAATGAGCGGGACAACAAATCTATCCTTGTGAGGATCGCCGCGTTGCGGGCAGAGAGAGCCAAACTGCTTGGATTTCCAACGCATGCTCATTTCATTCTCGACAATCGAATGGCCAAGACTCCCGAAAATGTCTACGGGTTGCTGAATCGTCTCTGGCCGGCTGCATTAAACGTGGCAAAGAAAGAAATTGCCGATATGCAGGCACTCATCAACGCGGAGGGAAAGAACTTCAAACTTGAGCCGTGGGACTGGTGGTTCTATGCCGAGAAGGTTAAGAAGGCAAGATATGATCTGGATGAAAACGTTGTTCGTGAGTACTTCACCGTCGAGAATGTTCGTCAGGGAGCGTTCAATGTCGCGACAAAGCTCTACGGAGTGAGCTTCGTCGAGCGAACTGACCTTCCGAAATACCATTCAGAAGTGCGGGCGTTCGAGGTGAAAGACAGGGATGGATCTCATCTTGCCCTCTTCATGGTCGATTACCATCCCCGTCCCGGCAAGCGGAGCGGTGCATGGGCGAGCCGGTACCGGAGTCAGCAGATCAAAGATGGCAAAGACATTCGCCCGATTGTCGTCAATGTGTGCAACTTCACGCGTCCTACGCCAGGGAAGCCGGCTCTTCTTCGGCTCGAAGAGACGGAGACACTCTTCCATGAATTTGGACATGCCCTCCATTCCATCTTTTCACGCATTCGCTATCGTGGGTTGGCGGGAGTTCCGACCGATTTCGTCGAACTTCCCTCCCAGATCATGGAGAACTGGGCGTTTGAGCCGGAAGTGCTGAAGACATATGCCAAACATTGGCAGACCGGCGCGATCATTTCTGATGAGTTGATTCAGAAGATCGAGAACGCCGAGAAGTTCAACCAGGGATTCAAAACGGTCGAATATCTCGCCGCGTCGTACCTCGATCTTGATTGGCACACGTTCACCGAACCGAAAGAGGTCGATGCTGTTACATTCGAGAAGGCTTCATTGCAGAAGATCGGGTTGATGCCGGAGGTTGTCGCGCGATATCGAAGTCCCTACTTCCAGCATATCTTCTCCGGCGGGTACTCTGCTGGGTACTACAGCTACATCTGGAGCGAGGTGCTCGACTCTGATGCCTTTACAGCCTTCAAGGAGAAGGGAATCTTTGATCAAGCCACAGCCACATCATTCCGGAAGGACATTCTTGAGAAGGGGGGAACCGAGGAGGCGATGGAGATGTATAAGAAATTCCGGGGTCGTGAGCCGTCGGTTGAGCCGCCCCTCGAAAAGCGCGGTCTGAAGTGATTGTGATCAAGAGAGAATAACGCGAAAGCCATCGTTCAACAGCGCGATGGCTTTCGCATTTACTGAAGCGCGATCGGATCCAATTGGGAGACGGATCAGCTGAATCCGGTGAAACGCCTCTACTTCTTTTCGGGATACAGCACCAGCTGTATCACGTTCTTCATGTCAAAAAATCTGATGGCAGCATCGTGAATGGCCTTTGCCGTCAACCCATCCACTTGTTTGGGGAAGAGCAGAACATCTTCCGGATTTTCGTCATTCACGAATGACGAGCGAATGGTATTCAGCCAGAACCGGTTTTCCTTCAAACTTACCTCCCGCTCCCGCCGCTGGATTTCCTGGATTTTCTCGATGTACGTCTGGTTTGGAGGGACGAGCTTGAGGCTGTCGATCTGCTCCCGGACGGCTGTCAGAAGTTCGTCTACCCTCTGCGGATCGCATCCGAAGGCGATCTGAATGCGGTACTCCTGCCTCGGATGGAGCGTCGGCGAGCCAAACACCTGGACACCATACACGCCCCCCTTTTCCTCCCTCATCACTTCCCGCAATTTGATTCGCAAAAGCTCGATCATCGACTGAAAATCGTACCTGTTCTGCCGGTTCCATTCAAACGGGCCGTGCAACGATAACTGGACGAGGCTCTTTGGTTCAATCCCTTTATATACCTGCTTGGATGTTGTTCCCTTCGGCGGCATGATCTTTTCATCTCTCCATGACTCTTTCTTCTTCAGTGCGGGCAGACTGGCGAGATACTTTTCAACGAGCGGTTTGATCGCTTCGAGTTGAAAGTTACCCACGAAAAAGAACGTGAAATCGCCCGCATCGGCGAACCGTTCACGATAGAACGAGAATGCCCTGTCGATATTGATCTCCTTCAGAAGCTGGAGAGTGAGCGGGCGTCCCCGGTAGTGGTAGTTGGTCATCGTGACCTGGACCGTGTCAAAGAAAGTACCCTCCGGACTGACGCTCTGATTCTCGAGGAATGCTCTTTGGCGGGCAAGAAGCGCTGAAAACGAGGCGGTGTCCTTGCGCGGTGACGTGAAATAGAGATGCACCAACTGGAACAGCGTCTCGAGATCCTGAGGAGAGGCGTTTCCGTTGAGTCCTTCGGAAAGTGAGGCAATTGAAGGGGAAACACGCACGACCTTGCCGGCAAGTGTTTTCTGCAACGCGGTGGCATCGAAGGTGCCGACACCCGATTGTGCAACGACGGATGCTGCCCAGCCGGCCGAGAGGTAGATCGAATCAGGAGCGAGAGATGAGCCCCCGTCGCTATGCGCGGCAAAAAGGACTTCGTCGTTTTTGAAGTCGGTCGTTTTCAGGAAGACCCGGGCCCCGTTGGAAAGGGTCCATTTCGTCACGCCAATCTTCGGGTGAGATCCTTCCCTGATGACCGATCCGGCGTTGGGGAGGGCAGGCAACAACGGCTGTTCGGAGACATTGTCGACATACGGGTCGAGTTTCTTCGAGTCAAACGAAGTGAGAAGGCCGCGGAAATCAGCTTCCGCCGGGATTACAAGATTCTCCTTTTTCGGAGCCGAAATTGTGACAATGCGGTTGCCGGGTGTGATGCGGATGTTCGCGAGGCTGTTGAGTTCAGCCAGCGTAATGCCCGGCAGGAACTGCTTGTGGATTTCAAATTCCATTTCGATGCCGGGCACCGGTTCATTGCGCAGGAAGTGTCTGATCAACTCGCTGGCATGGATCCTCGATTCGGTCTTTTCGCGTTCGTTATAGGAGTTCTCGAGTGCACGGAGCCGCTCCTTCTTCTGGCGTTCCAGCTCTGTTGCGGTAAACCCATGTTGTTTAATGCGGAATGCTTCGGAAAGCATTGCGTCGAAACCTTCCAAAATTGCATTCTCCTTGACGGCAGCAAACAATTGATACGCCTGCTTTTCGCCGACGAATTGGGAGTTGCCCGAGAAACAGAAGATGAATGGAGGATTGGGCTGGCGCAGGCGCTCCTGGATTCTGGCATTCAGCATCCCGTCGTAGAGAGCCCCGATGATGTCTCTGCGATAGTCGCCGACCGTCTTCTCCTCATCCTCGTTGCGTTTGAACAACATGGAAACACTTGTGAACGGAAGCTCTGCATCGGTGGCGACCGAGATCAGCGATTCGTTGTGATCCGGAAGGACGTACTGGCGACGGGGACGAAGGGGGTTCGGATTCTTCAGTCCGCCGAACAGCGCACGAACCTGTTGTTCGACTGCCGGAAGGTCAAAATCGCCCACGAGAATTACTGCCATGAGATCGGGACGGTACCAGTCGCGATAGAAGCGGCGAAGGGCATCGTACGAGCACGTATCAAGCACCTCTTTTTTGCCGATCGGGAGGCGTTCGGCGTACTGCGAAGCGTGAAAAATGACCGGGTTGTGCTTGTTCTGAACTCGTTCCCGAGCCCCGCGTCCGATACGCCATTCCTCAACGACGACTCCCCGCTCCTTATCGATTTCTTCTCCATCAAACACGACGGCGGAAGCCCATTCATGGAGAATCTGAAGTCCTTTCTGGAAAATATGAGGCGAGTCGGTGGGAACCTGGAGCATATAGACGGTCTCATCAAAGCTGGTGTATGCGTTCACATCCGGCCCAAGCCTCATGCCGACCCGTTCCATGAAGTTAATGAGGTCCTGCTTGGGAAAGCTCTTCGTTCCGTTGAACGCCATGTGTTCAACAAAGTGTGCGAGTCCCTGCTGATCATTGTCCTCAAGCACGGACCCCGTCTTCACGACGAGCCGAAATTCGGCCCGGTTCTCCGGTTTTTTGTTGGCGCGGATGAAATACTTCAGCCCGTTGTCAAGTGTTCCGGTCTTGATCCTGGGCGTGATGGCGAGAAGGTCGTCGGCTTTGATCGCCGGCACCTCTTGTTGCGCCTGTGCTGACGCTGTTGCAGGAAGCGCAAGAAGCAAAAGGACCACGAACCGATGGAGAAGTGGCTTCATGGGTGGATCCCCCTTGAATGGTGAATGGAAAGGTGAAAACGCCTGGTTTCATCCAAACTATTTTCTTTTTGCTGATTTCGTACGCTTACGCGTTCTGGCGGGGGGTGCGGCAGTCGGCGACGCAATGTTCGCGATCCGTTCCATCGCGAGTCCGATGTAGATGCCGCTCGTATCGTATCCGACAAACTTCCGATCAGACCGGACTGCGGCGATGGCTGTCGTGCCGCTTCCCATGAAAGGATCCAGCACGATGTCACCGGCAAATGAGTACAATTGAATCAGACGGTGTGGAAGTTCCTCGGGGAAGGGGGCGGGATGACCGACCTTTCTCGCCGATTCTGCGTTCATCGTCCAAATCGATTTTGTCCATTCAAGAAATTGATCGCGGGAAATCGTGTTCTGTTTCTCTCCGCTTGAGCGGGTGTAATCTCCCTTAGAAAAGACGAGGATATACTCGTGGACGTCGCGCAGAATAGGGTTCGAGGCGGATTGCCAGCTTCCCCAGGCGGTCGATGGACTTGCGCTCGCGGCCTTGTTCCAGATGATCTCTCCGCGCATCAGGAAGCCAATTTCTATCATCATGCGTGAAATGTAGTCGGAGAGAGGGATGTAGGGCTTCCGGCCGAGATTGGCGATGTTGACGCAGGCACGCCCGCCGTTTACGAGGACGCGGTAGGTTTCGGAGAACACGTTTTTCAACAGAGAAAGGTAGTCTTCAAGGGTGAGGTTGTTGTCGTAATCTTTCGAGGCGTTGTAGGGGGGAGAGGTGATCATCAGGTGAATGGAGCGATCGGGGAGATCGGTCATCCGTTCGGAACTGGAGTGAATGATGGAGTTTTGCATATCCTTCGGAAGTGGATTTTCTTCCGTTGAGGAGACTTCGGACCTCTGCAGTCCTTCGTACATGCGTGAATCGTAGAATCGGGAAGAATCGTGGCTGATTCGTCCCTTCGTTCCAAACGAGCTTGTGGATGTGCCGCGTCGTTTCTTCACGTCAACATTCCTCTGACAAACGGGGATTGCAGGAAGATGTGACCGATTCGCATCACACGGGACTGAGGTGGCCCCCAGTGTTCCGCAAAGGTAGCGGATTTTCCGGCATTTCTCAAATGAGGAGAGGAGAGAGGGAGGGATGCACCTGGATGGATTACGACAGATCTTGGGAGAAACAAAAAAAAGGGGATGGAAGAGTTTATTTTCTCCTCCATCCCCGCGTTTACATCATCATAGCATCGCTGCCCAACAGATGGTTACTTCACCAGCACCATCGTCCTGTTGAAGATCTTTGAACCAGCCCGGAGCTGATACACGTAGAGACCACTGGGCAGGTTGCGGGCTTCGAACGAAACCGAATACTTGCCGGCCGACTGATAACGATCGACGAGTGTGACCACTTCCTGTCCGAGCGTATTGAAGACCTTCAGCGCCACATCGGACGGATCCTGGATCTCGTATGTGATCGTTGTGCTTGGATTGAACGGATTCGGGTAGTTCGGACTAAGCGAGAATCCAAACGCCAATTCACCTGCTTCCGTAACCTCTTCCGCCTGTCCTGATTGACCGGACGCGAGCGGAGCCGGGTTGTTCAGCCGTGCGATGATTACATTCGCAGAAGCGATGAGGGCATCACCTTGGTCGGCTGTCAAGGTCTTCCTCTTGACGTATTTCTCCACCTCCTTGATGAATTTCTCCATCTCATCGATGGCTTGCTTGATCTTCCCCTGGTTGATCCGCTCGATCGCATCATCCAGGCTTCTCAACATGAGTTTCGCATCGTTGGGCTTGAGAGTTCCATTAGCAACATACGCTTCCACCGCTGATCGCAACACTGTAATCAACTCCTCGACGGTCTGAACTCGTGTTGTGAAGCTCCACGTCTCCGACCAAACACCTGTCCCTGCCGAATTGGTGGCATTGACCCGCCAGTAGTAAGTAGTGGCCAATGCGAGATTGGAGAGCGCTTGCGAAGTGCCGGAAATACCGGCTTGGTCAAACAGCGTTGTCGTGAAGTCGGGAGCAGTCGAAACCTGCAATCGGTACGATGTTGCAGTGGATGAAGCGCTCCAGGAGAGAGTTGGGTTCACCGCTACTCCGGTAGCATTGTTTGCCGGAGACGCAAGCACTGGTGCAGGTGGAGGAGGAATAAGCGTTGTGAAGCTCCACGTTGCGGACCAATTGCCTGTCCCTGTCGAGTTGGTGGCATTGACCCGCCAGTAGTAAGTGGTGGCATATGCCAGAGCGGTAAGCTCCTGCGAAGTGGCAGAGATACCGGCTTGGTCAAACAGCGTTGTCGTGAAGTCGGGAGCAGTCGAAACCTGCACCTGATACGACGTCGCACCTTCTGACGCAATCCAACTCAGGGTTGGATTCAATTGGATACCCGTTGAACCATCTGTCGGGGATGCAAGCAAGGGGGCCGGGGGTGGCGTCACGCCAAACACCTCGATTGTCCCATAATTGTTGAGCCCGGGAAAATATGTCTCTCCCAATGAGAAGTCCTCGTCGGCCAGACGCAAATGGAAAAAGAAACCAACCATTTGTCCGGGGCTGAGGGCGAAGTCGTTGACATCTCCGCTGTTCAGCGGATGCGAAAATTCAAAGACCGTCGCTGTACCATCGTGACCCACAGTTCCATCTCCATCGGTTGAACCATCAGTTGTCGCGTCCTCATTGGTACAATAGTCAGATTCAAAACAGGATAAGACGTCGCGATAGGAATCGGTAAACTGAGCTTCGTCAAGCCCGAAAACGTTAAAGGCATCTTCACCATCTGCAGGGTGTCCGTCATTGTTGTTGTCGAATAGAAATGTGAGCGTTTTCACGTGGTACGGCGAACCCGGGATCTGAAGTGCAAGGTAGAGGTTGGTCCCATCGTTCATGACATACAACGTTGCAGGAGTCGTACCTCCTCCTGGAAGATTAACAGTAACACTGCTTTGAGCTGCATTGGCCCACTCCCCCGGACTCAGTGTTCCGTTGATGGTCGCCGTGCCCGACCCCTTGAGAGGCTGGCCCAATGAAACAGAGGCTATCAGCACAATGGCGACAAGTACCCAGAATAAGCGGTACCCACCGAGTTTGTCAAGCTTTACCGAAAACATGATTCCCTCCCTCCAGTATGGTGAGTGGTTGAATATTAATAAGTGTGGCTACACTTGGATAGAGCGATACATCGGTGAACTACAGCCGTCGGGAGGGAAAAAGCGAAGAGAAAATCTGGGGTCTTCGAGAGCTCTGCTTTTTCTCAAACGAGGTCTCCGATGGAAACCTCACCTGGATCGAAAGTGTTTCGCTCTTTACTCGGCCTTGCTACCGTCATTATTGTTCTGCAAAAAGGTAACCATGGCCATCGCTATTGTCAAGCGGCCTGGTGATTTCCATCACTCCTCTTAATCAATATTCACGAATGACTGTCGAAAACGGCTCGAAAAGCGCATTCTCGTCTTTCTAGAATCTTCTGAACTGCGTGAAACGAGCTGAATACTGCTGACCACATCAGAAAAGCTCATCCGTCCTGTGGTATGCCCGGGGGATTCAAACGAGTGAGTTGTTTAAGCGAACCCCAACGCATCGCACATATCATTTGCGCAACACCCTGTTACACTCAGCCGTTCCCGTCCAAGATCCCATCGCGCGAGATCAGCCCTCCATAAAACATTGTGAAATCTATCGGTTTGCCTCAGTCATAACGCCTCGTTATCTTCCTCGCTGAATGAGACTTTTTCATTGTTTTTCCGTTATACGGAGTAGCCACGATGTCCATCATCCGAACGCAATATGGTCTACCCGATCTGGTGCAAATCCCATCTAAATCTCATCTTATCCTTCAGGAGAATCACCCATGATCCGCATGCCATCGTTTCTGCATCGAGCGGCTGTCCTGTTCTTCCTTATCATCCTCTCCGTCACTTCTTCTACCGCTCAGATGGATTCAAAGCTCTTTTCCGGCATCAAAGCGCGAAGTATCGGTCCGGCCGGTATGAGCGGTCGAATCGCCAGTATTGATGCTGTCCAATCGAATCCAAACATTTTTTATGTCGGGGTCTCGATCGGTGGAGTCTGGAAGACTACAAACGGAGGAACGACCTGGAAACCGATTTTCGATGATCAACCCGTCTCGGCTGTCGGCGCGGTTGCGATCGTGCAGCAGAATCCATCGGTTGTCTGGGTCGGTACCGGCGAGGGGAATCCGCGCAACAGCGCGAGCGGAGGCAACGGAATCTATCGCACGCTCGATGGGGGCGATACCTGGATGCACATGGGTCTCGAGAAAACCGAACGCATCCATCGCATCCTGATCGATCCAACAAATCCCAATGTCCTCTACGCGGCGGCGATGGGGCAAATGTGGGGAGAGAATGCCGATCGGGGGGTATACAAAACCACCGATGGGGGAAAGACGTGGCGCAAGGTGTTGTATGTGAATGAAAAGACCGGTTGCGCGGATCTGGTTATGGATCCGCAGAACCCCAATAAGCTGATCGCCGCGATGTGGGAGTACCGTCGTTGGCCCTGGTTCTTCAAGTCGGGAGGCCCCGGTAGCGGATTACACGTGTCGTATGACGGAGGAGAGAGTTGGAAGAAATTGACGGATTCCGATGGTCTTCCGAAGGGCGAGCTGGGAAGAATCGGATTGGCGATCGCAAACAATGATCCTGACGTTGTCTACGCGCTTGTGGAGGCAGAGAAGAACGCTCTTCTCCGTTCTGACGATGGGGGAAAGAAGTGGCGCACAGTCAATAATTCGAACAACATCAATCCGCGTCCCTTCTATTACGCCGATATCTATATCGATCCCCAAAACGAAAATCGGCTTTACAGTCTGCACACCAATCTCACCGTAAGCAACGACGGCGGCAGAAACTTCACGACGCTGGGCGGCGGCAACCGCATCCACTCCGACCATCATGCATTATGGATCAATCCCAAAGACCCCGGGTTCCTGATAGACGGAAGTGATGGCGGAGTGTACATCAGCCGCGACTACGGCAAATCGTGGTGGTTCGTCGACAATCTCCCCCTCGGACAGTTCTATCATATCAATGTCGACAACGAGCTTCCCTACAACGTCTATGGCGGCATGCAGGACAATGGTTCGTGGAGGGGGCCGAGCAGCGTCTGGGAGAACGGGGGAATCCGCAATTGGCACTGGAACGAGGTGGGCTTCGGTGATGGGTTCGCGACGATCGTCGACCTCTCGGATCCGCTATACGGGTATGCGATGTCGCAGGGGGGCAACCTCATGCGGTTCAATGTGAAAACGGGAGAGCGCAAAGACATCCGCCCCGCGCATCCGGAGGGAATTAAGCTCCGGTTCAACTGGAACGCGGGTATTGCACACGATCCGTTCGACGTGAAGACGATCTACTACAGCAGCCAGTTTGTTCATAAGAGCACCGATCGGGGAGAGACATGGACGATTATCAGTCCCGATCTCACCACGGACGACAAAGAAAAACAGAAAGCCGACAAAAGCGGAGGATTGACGCTCGATGTCACCGCGGCTGAGAATCATTGCACGATTCTGACTGTCGCGCCGAGCCCGGTGAACCGAAACATCATTTGGATTGGGACAGATGACGGGAACGTTCAGGTGACGCAGGATGGAGGAAAGACGTGGACGAATGTCATCGGCAAAATATCGGGCGTTCCCAAGAATACGTGGGTCCCCCACATCGAGGTCTCAAAATTCGATGCCGGGACGGCGTACGTGATCTTTGACGACCATCGCCGCAGCAACTGGACGACCTATGTTTTCAAAACCAGCGATTTCGGGAAATCCTGGACGAGCCTGACAAAGAACAATCCGTTTGCAGGAACGACCAGGCCGTGGGGCTATGCCCTCGCCATCGAACAAGATCCGGTGAAAAAAGAGCTACTCTACCTCGGGACGGAATTCGGGCTCTTCATCAGCTTCAACGATGGCCAGAACTGGATGCACTGGACAAGCGGTTTTCCCACCGTTTCCACCATGGCGCTGACCGTTCATCCCCGCGACCATGACCTGGTGATTGGAACACACGGGCGGGCTGCATACATTATTGACGACGTCCGTCCCTTCCGTGCTGTTTCAAAAGAGCTTATGGATATGCCAATGCAGATGTTTGAAATTCCCCCGACGCACCAACATCAAGTCCGGGCGGGGGATGGCTATCACTTCCCCGGCGATGCGTTCTTCCGCGGAGACAACAAACCGTATGGTTCCACGATCACGTATAATCTCAATCCGGAGAAGCTCCCCGATCTTCGCCCTCAGCGTGGAGAAGAGGAGATGGGGATGGGGGGAGCGGGAAGTGCCATGGGAGGACAGATGTCTGGTATGATCCAATCGGTCATGGCGCAGATGGGTGGCGGTGGTGGGCGATTCGCCGAAATGGCTGAGCGGATGCGTGATTCAGTGTTTGTGAGAATTGAGATTCTGGACGACTCAGGGAAACTCGTGCGCCGTTTCAACGGTCCTGCCTCCAAAGGGATCAATCGCGCGACATGGAACCTCCGTATGGATGGACCGCGATATCCCCAGCTTGGTGGAGTTCAACGTGAACAATCCGAGTTCTTCACACCGCAGGGACCCGAGGTGCTTCCGGGCATTTACACGGCAAAGATCAAAGTTGGCAAAGATTCCGTCATGCAGCGACTTGAAGTATTACCCGATCCACGAACATCCATTCCTCTCGCAGTGAGGAAAGAGAAGCTTGAATTGATTCAGGGCTTGAGCAAGAAGATCTCCGTCGTGACTGAAGCGATCGACCGCATTCAGAAAACGCGTCGGGCAATCGATGTCGCGTGGGAGTACGTCCGCGAGCGACGGGATTCTTCTGCAAACGCCGTGAAACGAATGATCCCGGGTCTTCGAAAGGGACTTACGGAGGTCGCCGACAAGTTCATGGATGAGCCCAATCGCGTGCAGGGGATGTCGCGCAATCCGGAGACTGTCGTCGTGAAGCTCGGAGGTATCGCCCGCTCGCTCGGCAGCTCGTGGGACGCGGTCAATGAAACGCAACGTATCAACGCGCGGGAAGCAGAAAAAGTGCTTGATGCGGCCCTTGATGAGTACAACAAGCTCTTTGCGGAACAGGTAACAACGTTCCGAAAGCGTGTCGAGGCGGCAGGATTGAATTTTTTCCCTGATCTTGAATCCCTTGATGCGAACTGGGAAAAGAAGTAGCTTGCACGTCACGTCAGGCAATCGACAAAATACCCGATGTGGCGAATGAGAGAGAGAAGGCATGATGTCGGGACGTTCCGTTTCTCAGAACCCCGCTTGCAGGTCGATTCAGGGAGGCGGGAGAAGTCCCGACATCGCATTTGTGACCAACCACCAGCTTCTCCCTTTGTTCGGGAGTCCAGCGATCTGGCCAATTGTCCCATAGTTTCGTATCACTGTCTGATTTTCGTGTTAGGAGGATGGTATGCCATCAAACCGATCTCACCAATCGAAATCTTTCGGCCATCGCATTGCGTACTGGCTCATGGCAGCCCTTGTGCTCGGATTCTCTCCTGACGCGATCAGTCAGAAAAAGGCGGTCAGGTATGACACGCCGTTGTATCAGTCGATGCAGTGGCGTGAAATCGGTCCGTTCAGAGGAGGTCGTTCCATTGCCGTGGCGGGACACAGGGATCAGAAGTATACATACTACTTTGGTGCGACCGGTGGAGGAATCTGGAAAACAGAGGATGGGGGAGCGACATGGCTCAATATCTCGGATGGATTCCTGAAGGTCGGAATTATCGGCGCGCTCGAAGTGGCCGAATCGGATCCGAATGTCATTTTCGCCGGCACTGGGGAGTCATGCATCCGGGGTAACGTCATACCCGGCGAAGGGGTGTACAAATCAATGGATGCGGGAAAGACCTGGGAGTTTGCGGGACTAGGCGAAGCTCAGACGATCAGCCGTGTGCGTGTCCATCCAAAAGACGCGAACATTGTCTATGTAGCAGCATTGGGACATGTCTTCGGCAAGAATCCGGAGCGTGGCATCTACCGCTCGACGGATGGCGGAAAATTGTGGAAGAAGATCCTCTATAAAGATAACAAAACGGGTGCGGCAGACTTGGTGATTGATCCTTTTAACCCACGCGTCCTTTATGCCTCGCTTTGGGAAGCATCACGGACTCCATGGAGCATGTCGAGCGGCGGAGTCGGTAGTGGTCTCTGGAAATCGATGGATGGGGGTGACACATGGACGGAACTGACAAACAATCCAGGGATGCCGAAGGGAGTGAAGGGGCGAATCGGCGTGGCGGCATCGGGCGCCCGCAGTGATCTCGTGTGGGCAATGGTGGAGGCCGAGAATGGGGGACTGTTTCGATCTAACGATGGTGGAAAGAACTGGCGGCGGATGAACGATGACCGGCGTCTGCGTCAGCGGGCATGGTATTACTCCCATGTCTACGCCGATCCAAAGAATCCTGAGACAGTGTACATTCTCAACGTCGGTTTCCACAAATCGATTGACGGCGGACGAACACTCACGACGATTTCCGCTCCGCATGCTGATCACCATGATCTCTGGATCGACCCCACCGATCCGCTACGCATGGTCAACGCCAATGATGGGGGGGGAAACGTATCGTACAACGGAGGCCTGACCTGGTCGGAGCAGGACTTTGCCACCGCACAGTTCTACGGCGTCACCGTGGATGATCAATTTCCCTACAAAATCTATGGAGCGCAGCAGGATAACAGCACGATCGGCATCGCGAGTCGCTCAACGAGCTTCGGGATCGACAGAACGCACTGGCACGCGGTCGGTGGAGGCGAAAGCGGATACATCGCCGTGAGCCGGGAAGATCCGAACATCGTCTACGCCGGCAGTTATGGGGGCTTGCTGACGAGGTACGACCATCGTACCGGTGAGACGGAAAATATCACCGTCTGGCCCGACAATCCGATGGGAGCCGGTGTGGAGGCGATGAAGTACCGTTTTCAATGGACCTATCCAATCATCACCTCGGCTCACGATCCGAAAGCTCTCTACGTCGGGGGCAACCATCTCTTTAAGTCCACGAACGAAGGAAAGACTTGGGAGATTTTGAGTCCGGATCTTACCCGCAATGACAAATCCAAAATGGGATCCTCCGGCGGACCGATCACCAAGGACAATACGAGTGTTGAGTACTATGGGACAATCTTCACCGTGGCAGAGTCATCGAAACAGGCAGGCGTGTTCTGGACGGGCTCGGACGATGGGTTGATCCATCTCTCTCGTGACGCGGGGAAGTCGTGGCAGAATGTGACACCGAAGGATCTTCCGGAGTGGTCGCTGATCAGCATCATCGATGCCTCGCCTCACGATCCGGCGGTTGCGTATTTCGCGGCAACGCGCTACAAGCTTAATGACTTCAGGCCGTTCATCTACAAGACGACCGATTATGGAAACACGTGGAAGAGAATCGTGAATGGAATCCCGGAGGTCGAATTCACGCGCGCAGTGCGGGAAGATCCTCATCGACGGGGTTTGCTCTATGCCGGGACCGAACGAGGCATGTGGGTTTCATTCGATGACGGCGCCAACTGGCAATCGCTGCAACTCAACCTCCCGGCCGCGCCGATTCATGGAATCGCCATTCAGACGCGGGAGAAGGACCTTGTTGTGGCGACACACGGGCGCTCGTTCTGGGTCCTCGATGATTTGACACCGCTTCACCAGATGTCGGATGAGATTGCACGATCGGACGTTCATCTCTTCAAGCCGCGCCATACCTACCGGATGCGAGGGGGGAGTTTTTCGCGACCCGGAATGACTATTGGCAAAAATCCTCCTTCCGGCGTGGTAGTGTATTATACGTTCCGCCAGAAGCCTACGGACGAAGTGACGCTGGAGCTTCTCGATGCACAGGGAACGGTGATTAAATCGTTCTCGTCACGACCAACGCGTGACGATGATGGTCCCGCGCGTGACGCAACGGAAGAGTTCTTCGGAGGGGACGGCGGCCCGCAGCGGGTCAGCGCTGATTCAGGAATGAATCGCTTTGTGTGGGATATGCGCTACGAAGACGCGACGACGGTGCCGGGGGGACTCATGTGGGCCGGAACGACGAGAGGACCGGTTGCGCTCCCCGGGTCCTATCAAATCCGACTCGCGGTCGGGGGCAAGAATTCTATCCAGCCGTTTGAAATCAAGCTTGATCCTCGTTCGAGGGCTACCCAAACCGAGCTGAAAGAGCAATTTGAATTCCTGATAAAGATCCGTGATCGGGTCAGTGAAGCTCACGAAGCAGTGAACCGGATACGGGAAATCCGGAAGCAGCTTCACGATCTGAATCAGCGTATCAAGGGACATCCGCAGGAGAAAGCCGTTGCCGCTGCCACAAAGTCGCTTGACGACAAGATGACGCCCGTGGAGGAAGAGATCATTCAGGTCAAGATCAAGAGCAGCCAGGATGCGTTGAACTATCCGATCAAGCTGAACAACAAGATTGCAGCGCTGACCGGCGTCGTGTCGGCCGCCGATGCTGCGCCGACGAAACAATCGCGCGACGTGTTCAAGGAACTTTCCGAACAGCTTGAGGTTCAGCTTGTGAAATTCCGGGAAGCGCTCGAAAAAGACTTACCGGATTTGAACGCGACGATCAAGAATTTGGATGTTCCGGCTGTACTGCTGAAACCTGCAAAGAAGGCAAATTGAAGATGTTTGAGGGTTTTGGGGAGCTGCAGACGCAGCGAGCAATGTGAAATGATGGTATCGCGATGAAGCAAGTAACCGCAGAGAACGCTGAGGGACGCTGAGACCGAGCGCAGGTAGATGCATCCACTTTCTGCTTCTCTTCTTTTCTTCGCGAACCTCTGCGTCCTCCGCGGTTCCTATTCTTGTATGATTCCTTATTCAGTCTGGAAAGTACTTCTAATGAAATGGATTCTTCCTCTCTCCCTGACTCTGCTTCTTCCATCATATGCCCAAGATCAGACGCAAGCTTCCGAGGACACGCTCAAGGTTTATTACCTTGATGAAGTTGTTGTCGTTGGCACGCGTGGAGGAGGGGAAACCCTGAAAGTTCCGATGGCGGTGGGAGTAGTGACACGCAACGATTTGACGACCGTCAGACAAATCGGATTGAATGAAGCGCTTCGCTTCGTACCCGGTGTGCTCGCGCAGAGTAGATCGGGGGGACAGGACGTTCGACTCACCATCCGCGGCTTCGGTGCGCGCGGCAACGGCGATCGATCCAATGCAGCGACTATACGCGGCATCAAAGTGTTGATCGACGGCATTCCTGAATCGGACCCGGACGGACGCACAGCGCTCGATCTTGTCGATCTCTTTGCCACCTCGCGTATCGAGGTGGTGAGGACGAACCTCTCGACCCTCTTTGGCAACGCGTCTGGAGGAATCATCAATCTGGAGACATTCGGTTCAGCAACTAAACCTCATCTCGCAACACGCAATCTCTTCGGTTCATTTGGACTTCGCAAGAACAATCTCTCCCTGACGACCCCGCTCGCCTCCGGCGAGATTGCGGTTTCCCTCTCAAATATGGCGTTTGATGGCTGGCGTGAGAATAGCGCGGGTTCGTCGACTCATCTGCATTCCATGTTTGCTTCGAAACCGGATGACCGGACCTCCATGCGACTTTTTGTGAGTGGCACGGATAACGCATTTCACATTCCCGGTCCTTTGACAGAAATCGAATATGCCGCCGACGCGCAGCAGGCGAATCCTGTGTATGTATCGCGAAGAGAGAGGCGGGAGAATCAAATCGCGAGGTTTGCTCTGAAGGTTGAACGAACGCTGAGCGAGCGGGGTGGACTGAGCGCCATCGCATACTACTCGCCCAAAATTCTGGTGCGATCGGAACGAAACACGTATCGGGATTTCAATCGCTATCATGCGGGAACGGGTGTGACGTATCAGTGGGGTGATGCGGAGAAAAGCTGGAAACCAAGCATGATGATCGGCGGGGATGCGGCCTATCAGGATGGAACGATCCTCTTCTACAACCTGCGGAATGGCGAGCGGGGGGATTCGCTCAGAACGAACAAGCGGGAGGGGGCCGGGACTTATGGAGCGTTCGTGCAAGGGAGCGTTGACCCGTTCGAAAATGCATCGGTCGTTGTCGGTGGACGGTACGACTGGCAGGATTATCAGAGCGAGGTCTATCCCGCCGGCGCGAAACGGACTCAGACAAGCGAACGTTTGACGATGAGTCACTTCACGCCGCGTGCCGCGCTGATGATCCGACTCTCTCCATCCCGGACTATTTACCTGAGTTTGAGCGGCGGTGTCGAGGCGCCGGCATTCAACGAAGTCGATCCGCCCCCCGGAGTCAGGGCCGCCGAGCTCAATCCATTGTTGAAGCCGATGAAATCATCCACATACGAGATTGGATTCAAGGGAATTGAGATGCTCGAGGGGGATGTTCCGCAGGGGAGCGTGAGCTACTCCATCTCGCTGTACCGCATCAATGTGAGGGACGAGATCGTGCCATTTGATGGGGGGGCGTGGTTTTTTTCGGCTGGAGCCTCGAGGCGGAACGGCGGCGAGATCGGACTGGAAGTCGATTTGCGAAACGGATTGTCACTCCGCAGCGCGTTGACGCTGTTGGATGCCGAATACACCTCGTATCAGAATGAATTGGGTAATTTTGCCGGCAGGGAGGTTCCGGGAATACCATTTATCAACGCACAGGTGAGAGTGCGTTATCGGAAATCGGGATTCAGCCTGGAGCTCTCTGCGGAACATGTTGGTCGCTCGTACACCGACGATGCGAATGCGATCGACATCCCCTCTTCGGTTGTGCTGAACAGCGCGGCCTCTTACAGCTTTCGTCTTGGTCCGACCAGAACACGGTTTGTGCTCGGCGTGCAGAACCTGACGGATGAGAAGTACATCGGATCTGCCTTCATCAATCCGACCAGGAGAAATGTCGGAGGAACATTGCTTCCTGCGTACATCGAGGCTGGACTCCCGAGGAATACGTATGTCGGGTTGGATGTGGGGGTGGATTTGTAAGGATTTTTCGCGATCGCGAATGATATTGCTGTTGATTCTGGCGACACATGTTGACTCCTGCAAAAATTAGTGTAAATTAGGCCATGCTCCATGGGGGTGAGCAATGCGTGTTGCAGTTGGGGAGAACAGCAATGCGGATGCCGCACTTCAGAGTGGCCCACACACACGAACTACCTGCCTCAGATGGGTCACGCGCACTTATCATTTCCATAACCAGCGTCATCCGGAAGTTCGTAAACACATCAACACAAGACCAGGCACTCAGCGCCTGCTCTTTCTCGATCGGCATGTACTCAATCGGGAGATTGGCGATTGGGGACAAGCGGATCATGGCGCGTGTGATGCATGGTGCGGGAGAGAAACCGTATAGTCAATAGTCAGGCATTTCGTTTAGAGGTAATCCACGAGCGCTTGACTTCACTTTCACCAAGCATTACTAAAATAAGGAGTCCAATCATGTTTACCTCAAACAAATTCAGATTGTTGTTGCTCTCGACTGTTGTTTTGTTGTTCTGTTACAACAATAGTCAAGGACAGGCTGGTAAGGGAATGGGTGAACCGGTCATCGGCGCAGAAGTTTTTGTTGAACAAGAGCCGAATGAACAACCTAGTTCCCTGACTAAAGGAAGATCAGAACTTAGCAAAGGGATAAGATGCATATCAAATCAGAAAGGAGAATTTTCATTCTCTTTGCCTATTGATCAATTCAAGAATTTGCCGGAACTATTCACAGTAAAAATAACAATTATACCACCTAAGAATTCTTCTTACATACTTTCTGATAATGCTTCTAATGTTGTCATTGTAAATGTTAGAAAAACGCCGGATCGGAAATTTCAATTTATTCTTTTGTGGATAAAGGAAGATCCTCAAGAGAAAGCTAACAAAGGCGTATTTGCCGTAAGCGGTAGGAATACTTCATAACAGTGAGGTATGTATGTCAAAGAAAACAGCTGTTCTGTTTTGTTACTTTTCCTTGAGTGTTGTTGCACAAGAATGGAGTCAATATCAATAGTTGTGGAAAGTGTCTCAGCGGCTTTTCGTGCCTTTGGTGATGCGTCGGATACGAATCTCGCTTTTTGACGACTTGAATGACCAAGCAAACAGCTGACATGGAAATGCGAAGCCGACGTGCCCAGCTGCCTTGGTAAAGATGCCGCAACACTTTTGCTCCTACGCATGGCGATGATCCTCTTGTATTGGTGAATGACGTTACGGTCTTCACCTCAGAGTATCATTCGCCATGTTCTTTTTCAAGATCTGATTACAACCAACATCGAAACATCCCCCAGGCTGAATTCCGTGGAAAAATGTATATTGGATCATGGCGTGTGTGATATGGCGCGGGAGGCAGGTCAGTTCTGCAGTCGAATGAACAGAAAGGATTGCGATTGCAGCGCTTCATCGGACATTCGAATAAACAAAACTCCACGTCCGATTCAGCCGTTACCGTGCTTGGCGAGCTCCTCTCCAACCATCAGTTTGTGCCAAGAACGATCACGTACGAATCGATGAAAAACAGCGGTAACCTGAACCTCATCTCGGATTACGAACTGAAGGAACCCCTGATTTCATACTGCTCCGGTTTCGCCGATCTGAATTTCAAGGAGAATGTTCTCAACAACTACCTGAACAGCTATTTCATCCCGTTTGTCTATAAGAACATGGATCTCATGAGACAATCAATTCATTCTCCACGGGCACTCGAAGGTTATGAGTTCAGGAATCTTGTCGTAGGGTACTATACGCTGTTGATGCAGAACGTAGAGAGTTACAGATCGGCGGCTGAAATAAACAGCACCCTCAAGGGGAATCTTGGTATCAGAGTGAAGTGATTTTTGAGCTACGAGAGATCTGGCGGAATTGCTGTACGAAGAGCGTTTCAGGCCTCTCGGTAGCCGGCGCAAGCTATGGCATCGAGCGATGGCTGCAGTCGTAAAACAAACCTACGATTTCTGCGTCGGGGATGAGAATACATCCGCGGGAGGAACATGATTTGGGATGACCGGTATGGGACCGACGGGTACGTCTACGGAACGAATCCGAACGAATTCCTCATTAGTGTCGCCGACCAACTACCTGTCGGAAAAGTGCTCTCCTTGGGGGAGGGGGAGGGTAGGAACGCGGTCTATCTGGCCGAACGCGGCTTCACGGTTGTGGCGGTAGATTCATCGTCGGTCGGTCTGGAAAAGGCGTTGCGTCTCGCTGGGAAACGTGCTGTCACGATCGAGGCGATTACTGCCGATCTCGGGGAATTCACTATTCATCCCTCGGCGTGGGACGCGATCATCTCCATATTCTGTCACCTTCCGACGGCACTCAGGAAATCCGTCCATCAAAAAGTTGTTCAGGGACTCCGACCCGGTGGCATATTTGTTCTGGAAGCATATACCCCCGCGCAGCTTGCGCATGGGACGGGGGACCGCAATCGGTGGAGATGTTGATGACGCTCGATGCCTTGAGAGAGGAGCTCGAAGGTCTTGTCTTTCTGCACGCAATGGAGCTTGAACGGGAAGTACTTGAAGGGTCGCTTCATACAGGAATGAGTGCGGTGGTGCAAATCGTTGCCACGAAACCGTGACCACGCGGGCTCCTTCAGGGGAACGAATTGACTGGACGGAAGGAGATGATGATATGGGTGCGATCGTAATCAGGATGTCAATCGGATTCTTGTTTGGGTGGATTGTCTTTCCCTTTTGTCGATTACAGGCGCAGGAGCCAATGGATCCGAAGAACATAGACAAGACCGTGAGAGCATTCCTTGAGCAACGGGAGGGAACATGGCGCGACCTGAATGTTCCGACGAGTGACGGGAAGATCCTGTATGATCTTATCGTGAAGCACAAGTACACCAAAGCGCTCGAGATCGGGACATCAACCGGACATTCGGCGATCTGGATTGCGTGGGCACTCAGCAAGACGGGGGGCAGGCTTGTGACGATAGAAATAGACAAGACGCGATACGAGCAAGCTCTGGCGAACTTCAAAGAGGCTGGTCTCTCCGCGTATATCGATGCGCGTCTCGCCGACGCTCACGACATGGTCCCGAAGCTCGAAGGGCCGTACGATTTTGTCTTCTGCGATGCCGACAAGGAATGGTACAAGAACTACTTCGTGGCGATTGAGCCGAAGCTCGAGGTTGGTGGATGCTACGCGGCTCACAATGTTTCCGGACGGGGAGGCATGCGCGGTACCGGGGAATTCTATGATTATGTTCGCAACCTCTCGAACTATGTGACGAAGATTGATCGGTCAAGCGGGTCGGGACTCTCGATAAGCTTCAAGAAGTCGGCGAAGTAATTTGACCTACATTCCAGAGCGTTGAACGGCTCCCTGCATCTTCATGCGTCGCTGTCGCGCCAAAATCTTGACGAGCACAACCTGCATTATCCGGTACCCTTCTCAAACTTGTATGCCATCGCATTCAGGAGCATCACGCGCTTTGAAATCGGCGGATGGGTGGCGAATAGATCCGCAAGACGTCCTTCTCGAAGATTCACTTTCCTTCCGAGGGGATCCACAATGCAAAGGTGGGCAGTCGATTTCTTGATGGACTGAGTCGGCGCTGAGGCGTTCTCGAGTTTCTGAAGCGCGTTGGCAAGCCCGAGAGGATTGCGGGTCAGCTCGGCCGCCGTCGCATCGGCAAGATATTCACGTTGACGTGAGACTGCCATCGAAAGAAGTCGGGTGATCAGAGGCGCCAGAATGATCGCGAGGATCCAAAGCGCCATCAAGATCACGACGATCCCTCCACCGCCTCCCCCTTTGCTCTTTGAGCTTCCTTTGCTCCGCTTTCCACCGCCGAACCCGTATCGCATCGATCTCGCCGCCCAATCTGAAAGGAGCAACGCTGCCCCCACGAGGGCTGCAATCACAGTCATGAGCCGGATGTCGTAGTTCCGGATATGCGCCATCTCGTGGGCGATCACCCCCTGAAGTTCCTCGCGATTGAGTTGTTCCAACAGACCTCGTGTCACCGCGATATGCGAGTGGTGCGGGTCTTTGCCGGTCGCGAATGCGTTCGGATCCGCATCAGGAATGACGTACACCTGCGGTCGAGGAAGACCTGACGCAATCGTCATCTCATCCACGACATTGCTGAGCATCTGGTGATGTGTCTCGCCGGTCGACACCGGCACGGCACCGGCCGATCGAAGCACTGCCTGAGCACCCCCCTGAAGTCCCCAAATTGCCATTCCTCCGCCAATCAACAAAGCAAGAATTGTTCCGATAGGGAACAGAGGGGTTGATTCCGAAACCACCCCAAATGGGTCATTTCCAAGGTAGAAGAGGTCAAATCCAAAGCCGAGGAATCCGAAGAAAACGATAAACGCGAGCATGATGAGGATCGTTTTTCTGCGGTTCGCTTTCTGTTGATCGTAGATGTTCGGGAAGTTCTGGGTGGCCATTTATTTCTTCAATGAAAGATCGACATTGGGGACTGCGCGCTCAGCGGCTTCGGTGACCTCGAAGAGTTCCGCCAGAGTGAATCTGAACATGTTCGCGATAATGTTTCCGGGAAACACCTGCTGCGCGATATTGAACGTTGTCGCGATGTCGTTGTAGAACTGCCTCGCAAAGCTGATCTTGTTCTCGGTGCTGGTCAGTTCCTCCTGAAGCTGGAGGACATTCTGGTTTGCCTTGAGTTGAGGGTAGTTCTCGACGAGGGCGAACAGTCGGGAGAGGACGGCTGTGAGTTCTCCCTCTTTGGAGGCGGCGTCGGCCACACCCTTGGCGTTTACGGCAGCGTTCCGGGCCTCGACGACCTGGCGAAGAGTATCCTGTTCAAACTCCATATATCCTTTGACGGTGTTCACGAGGTTGGGAATCAGGTCGTGGCGGCGTTTGAGCTGCACGTCGATCTGCTTCCATCCGTTCTTGACCTGGTTCCGGAGGGTGACAAGAGAATTATATTTGACGATAACCCAGACGATAACCGCTGCAAAGATAATCAGGATAATGGGTAGAGCCATGAGGGACCTCCTGTGGGATGGTGGCTATGGTGCATATTCAAATGCTGCATAATGTTGTGTCTCGTAAATAAGCTGAATAATAGAACACAGATTTTACTGAAAAAAACGAATCAACACGGATTGTTTTCTAAAGTCTTTATCAGTGAACATCCGTCTTTTTTCGGCTTTTTCCGTGTCCTATTTCCCAGAACAACCAGCCGCTGAAGTACTTATTCAAAGTATTTCAGAGACGCGTTAATAGGAGTCAATGTGGAGGCAGAGTCTCCGTGTTTGGCTGATGGAACATTTCAGACGCGACGTCGGGTTTGTCTTAATGATGGCCGGAGATTGCGTTGCTTTTCAAACGCGTGAATCCGGTGAAGCGATTTCTGAAAATAGCGCTTACTCTGCTCGAAGCCGATAAAATTCCTCCCGGATCGAAGACACGCGAGGGCCGTCGTTCCGCTTCCCATGCAGGGATCGAGCACGAGATTCCCCGGCTGGGTGCTCACCGATACGAGATACTCGAATAGTTCCAGCGGTTTCTGGGTCGGGTGAATTTTGCTCTTGCCGGATGGAAAACGGAGAATTGTGTTTTTGCAGTGTTCATTGAACGTGGCGCCGCGGGATTTTCCGTAGACACAGAGTTCGAGTCCGCTGAGCCAGATACTCTGACCATTCATCGGAGAAGGGTTGGTCTTTTCCCATACGATCAGTCGGGTTGAAAGCTTGGATTTGACGAGGAATTCCCGGATGAAACTTACCTGTTCTGTTCCACAGAAAACGTAGATACTGCCACGGCAGACACGGACGCACTCGGCCAGAAACTCGCCCAGGTCGAAAGTTCGTTTATCGGCCTTTCTCTTGGTGAGGGATCGGAGTCCGTTCGACGGCCTGTTGATGACGGAGTAGGGGATGTCGGTCAGGATCAGCTCGACCGATTTATCCGAGATCAGGCGAAATCCCTCCATGCAATCGACGTTATGGATTTGATTCAGTGCCAGCGGAGTATTTGGGATTTCTGAATGAGACATAGCATCCGGAATCTATGAAAAAAAGGGGGTGAGAGCAAAACGTGCGAACGTTGACATGTTTCCCAACTTGCTCGGGAGGGTGGGGGAGATCTCCTTCCGCATTTCTGGAAACTTCAGCGTTGATGCCATGGGAGTAAACAACCGCCCGGATCAAAATGGGATAGCGGTTTCTTTTTACCAGATCTGCAACAGAAGTCTACGCGTCGGATTCGCAAAAGTTGGAGCGTCCCGATTTTGCTTGACACTCTCCCAAAAATGTAATACCGTCCAGTTACCGGTAAAGTAACCGATATAGTCACATGCTTTGCTCACCTGGCTGTCCAACGAACATGCCGTTGAAACCCGGGAACAGTATCAGACATGTCCGTCGGGGGATGATCCTGCTTGGTTTGGTCGCCATGTTGGGGGCGCAACTCTTTGGACAAGTCTATGTTGCACCGCTCGGGGACGATGCACAGTCGGGAACCTTCGATCAACCACTCAAGACCATTGCCAAAGCGCATTCGCTCGTCAATCCCGGGGATACCATTTTTGTGCGCGGCGGACGCTATGATCTTGTCACTACCATCACTCTGTCGAAAAGTGGTTCACAGGCGAAGGCGATACATCTCTTTGCTTATAGGGACGAGAAGCCACTTCTCGATTTTTCAGGCATGATCGTCGCATCAAGTAACAGAGGAATACGGATCACGGGTTCATATTGGTACGTCAAAGGATTGGTCATCAAGGGAGCCGGTGACAGTGGAATGATAATCAACGGCTCGAACAACATCATCGAGTTCTGTGCGTTCTTTGAGAATAGAGATACCGGCCTGCAACTGGACAATGGAGCGAGTTTCAATCGCATCATCAACTGCGATTCCTATAACAATGTCGATCCGAGCCATGGAAACGCAGATGGATTTGCCCCGAAACTCGGCGTCGGAACCGGCAATTATTTCTTTGGCTGCCGGGCATGGAATAATTCTGACGATGGATGGGATGGATACCTGCGAGGGGCAGATGACGTGACCACAACTATCGAAAACTGTTGGATCTTCAAGAATGGATATCTGAAAGATGGAAGTCCCAGCTCAGGAAATGGCAACGGAATAAAGATCGGAGGGAGTGACGACAAGACACTCAAGCACAATGTCGTCATCAAACGATGCCTTGTGTTTGACAACAGAGTGAAGGGCTTCGATCAGAACAACAACAAAGGGTCAATGACGCTTTACAACGGTACAGCGTATCGCAATGGGACGAACTATTCACTCAGCCTGGCGCTTGCCGAAACAAAAACACTCACGCTCGTTAACTGCCTGGCGTTCGGCAGTCAGGGGCAGATCGCCAGTTTCGCATTTCAACAAACTAATAGCTGGACGCTACCACTTACTGTCACCGCCGCCGATTTCATGAGCATCGATACAACAGGAGTGCGCGGCCCACGGAAGGCGGACGGAAGCTTGCCCGATGTCCCTTTCATGCACCTTGCTGAAGGATCTCGTCTCATCGACGCGGGCACGGTTGTCGGAATACCATTCTATGGAACAGCTCCGGACATCGGCGCGTTTGAATGGCAATCTGTCACCTCAGTTGATTCGAAGCCCGTTTATGCCGAATCGTTTTCTGTTCTGCAGAATTACCCAAATCCATTCAACCCGTCTACAACGATTGTGTATGAAATTCCATCGTCTGGAAGAGTGAGATTACAAATCGTCGATCTTCTGGGACGTGTCTTGCGAGACCTGAGGGATCAGATCGTGACGGCGGGAAGATACGAGATCCGTTGGGATGGGACGGACGCAACGGGCCGCCATCTTTCGTCAGGAATATATATCGCTGTTGTCCGATACGAAAATACAGTCAAAACACTCAAGCTTCAGCTGATCAGGTAATCACCGTGAGAAAAAGACTCCTCGTAATCTTCATCGTCTGTTTTCTGGTTTCGGCCGGCGATCTTTCCGCGCAAGTGCTCGCATTTCCTGAGGCTGACGGATTCGGACGATACGCGTCAGGGGGACGAGGAGGGAAGGTTCTCGAGGTGACGAACCTGAACGACAGCGGCGCGGGAAGCTTGCGGGCGGCAATAGAGGAAAAAGGTCCTCGCACAATCGTGTTCCGAACATCAGGTACCATCCCCCTTGAATCCGACCTCCTGATCGAGAACGGTGATCTGACAATCGCAGGACAGACCGCGCCGGGTGATGGCATCTGTATCAAGGATTTCGGTACGATTATAGCCGCGAATAATGTGATCATCCGATTTCTCCGATTTCGACTGGGAGATGAACGCGGGCAGGCGTCAGACGCCCTGACTGCAATGGGTGGTCGGAATGTGATCATTGATCATTGTTCGATGAGCTGGGGCATTGACGAGGTCGGGTCATTCTATGATAACCAAGACTTCACACTTCAGTGGTGTATCATTTCGGAAAGTCTCGACAACTCCATCCATCCGAAAGGACGACACGGTTACGCTGGCATATGGGGAGGGACACGGGCGTCATTTCACCACAATCTCCTTGCACATCACTCGAGCAGGAATCCCCGATTTCAGGGGGGGCGAATCCCGGAAAGAGGCGAGACAGAACAGGTTGATTACCGGAATAACGTTGTCTACAACTGGGGATTTAAACCGGCGTATGGAGGGGAAAATGGACGCCAGAATATGGTGGCAAACTATTACAAGCCCGGACCGGCAACCCTTCGAAAGGATCGCTTCCTTGAGCCCGATGATGCGGAGGGGAAGTGGTATGTGTCGGACAACGTTCTGGAGGGATCAGCGACGGTTTCCGCCGATAACTGGAACGGCGGAGTTGCCGGACCGTTTCGCGAATCGGGACGGGTGACGAAACCCTTTGAGTTTGTTGCCCGGCACACGCAACGCGCCGAAGAGGCGTACGAAGATGTTCTGAGATTTGGAGGTGCTCTCCTGCCGAAGCGGGACGCGGTTGACAAACGAATTGTCGATGAGGTGCGGCGAGGAACGGCGACGTTTGGAAATCCATCATATGCCCGGGAACATAAACTTGCAAACGGTCCATATGGAATTATCGACTCCCAATCCGAGGTCGGCGGTTGGCCATTGTTGAAAAGTGAAATCCCGCCGATGGATGCAGACAACGATGGCATCCCGGACGCGTGGGAAATTGAACACGGTCTCAATCCGTCTGATCCGAAGGACGGACGCATGATAGGCGCAAGCGGCTATTCGAATCTTGAGATCTACCTCAATGAAATCATCGAGAAGCGGTTGAATCCACAAAAACGGGAATGAAAGACGCCAAATGATGTCAATCTTCCATCCACAGCGGTTCCTCTCTATAGTTTTGCTACTAGTCTCAACGACCATTATCGCTTGCAGTCAATCTGGTACGCAGGCCGAGAATGGATGGGATGCACTTCCCGAACTCCTGAAGCACATCAATCCTCCCACATTCCCCGATCGTGACTTTCTCGTCACCGATTTTGGTGCCGTGGCAGATGGGAGGAGTGATTGTACCGATGCGTTTCGCAAAGCGATCGAAGCATGCAATGCCGCAGGGGGCGGACGAGTGGTTGTTCCACCGGGGACATTCCTGACGGGCGCGATTCACTTGAAGAGCAATATCAATCTGTATGTCTCAAAGAACGCAACGATCCGGTTCAGCACAGATCCAAAAAAATATCTTCCTGTGGTGTTCACGCGCTGGGAGGGGGTGGAGTTGATGAACTACTCTCCTCTTCTCTATGCATATGAACAGGAGAATATCGCGATCACGGGAGAGGGTGTTTTGGATGGCCAAGCCTCCGTGGAGGACTGGTGGATATGGAAAGGTCGGAAGGAGTACGGGTGGAAAGAAGGAATGCCGAACCAAAACAAGGCCCGCAAGGTCCTTTTCGAGATGGGAGAAGAGAACGTGTCGGTCTCAGAGAGGATATTTGGCGAGGGGCACTATCTCCGACCAAATTTCTTCCAGCCGTACAAGTGCAAGAATATCCTCATCGAGGGGGTGACGTTCAAAGATTCACCGATGTGGTTCCTCCATCCGGTCTTGAGCCAGAATATCACAGTTCGCGGAGTGACCGTGGTCGGTCTGGGACCGAACAACGATGGTTGCAACCCGGAATCGTCAAAAGACGTTTTGATCAAGAACACCTATTTTGATACCGGAGACGATTGCATTGCAATCAAATCGGGGCGCAACAATGAAGGTCGGCGAATTGCTGTTCCAAGCGAGAACATTATCGTTCAGGATTGTATCATGAAGGAGGGGCATGGAGGTGTAGTGGTGGGGAGCGAGATGTCGGGCGGAGTGAAGAATGTTTTTGCAGAACGCTGTGCCATGGACAGTCCAAACCTTGATCGTGCGCTTCGCATCAAGACGAATTCTGTTCGGGGCGGGTTTGTCGAAAATGTCTTCATGCGAGATATCACGGTCGGCCAGGTCGCTGACGCGGTGATTCTCGTCGACTTCTATTATGAAGAGGGGGACGCCGGATCCTTTGATCCTCGGGTGCGTAACATTCAAGTCCGGAACCTCAAGAGCGGCAAGAGCCCGTATGCGTTGTTTATGAAGGGGTTTGGCCGGGCGCCGATCGTTGATGTTCTTCTGGAGAACTGCACGTTCGACAATGTTGAGAAGCCGAGCGTGATTGAGCAGACAAAGAATGTGAGGCTGGTGAACGTCAAGGTGAATGGTGAAGATGTGAGCCAGAGAATAGAGTAAAATGTCTCTGATGCGCCGAGTTGTGATCCGCGGCGCGCGCAGGTTTCAGATGACAGACCTCGTTGAACGAACGAGGTAGATTGGAAGATCACACAGAAAACTTCGTACTTGGTAATCAGGAGATCGCATGACGAGTAAGATTTCCAGAATCGGCACAAGGAGAATGGCGATTCTGTCGGCACCAAGAAAGACCAGAGCATCGCTTCTGCTCCTCGGACTCATGACGCTCTTTGCGTTTGGCACAGTCTCGGCACAGACTGTCGGAAAAATTTCGGGTGTCATCAAGGATGCCCGAATCGGTGAAGAACTTGTCGGCTGTAACGTGTCGATTCCGGGCACGGGGCTCGGAGCGGCCACGGCCACAGACGGAACGTACTTCATCCTCAACGTCCCCCCGGGCAAATATGACCTTCAGGCGACCATGATCGGGTATCAGAAAGTTATCGTCCGTGATGTCGTCGTGAATGTGGGGAGGACAACCACGGTAGATTTTCAGCTCACAGAAACGGCAATTGCAGTGGAAGAGATCGTTGTTCAAGCGACGCGTCCGGATGTCGAGCGGGAAAAGACTTCGACGAGTTCCATCGTTCGTTTCGATGACGTGCAGGCCTTTCCGGGAATTCGCGATGTCAGCGACGTGATCGCGCTTGCGGCCGATGTGACGGACGGTCACTTCCGTGGAGGCCGCCTCGGGGAGGAATACTATACGCTCCAGGGGATGGGTATTGTCAATCCGTTGAACAACAATTCCGCGTTCCTGCCCATCATGAGTGCTGTGGAGGAAGTTGAGGTCATGACGAGCGGATTTGGGGCTCAGTACGGAAATGCGCAGTCGGGTGTGGTCAATATTTCGATGAAAGAGGGGAAGTCTGATAGGTGGAGAACGAGGGTCGAGACGCGGACGAAAGCTCCCGATAGGAGGCACTTTGGGCCAAGCGTGTATGACACGAGCGCGAATCCCTATCTGGCCTTGCTCCTTCGCAGCCCCGACGTGTGGCTGCGTGGAGATCCGAATTCCGACAGCCCTCAGCCCTACTTTGGCGCCATGGGGTCAGGATTGACCAGTCGGTACGCACGAGATACGCTTGTGCAGATGCAAGTTGCCCGGGCTCTCTATGCGCAAACACGAAGAGATCTCAACCGCACGTACGGAAACGAGTTCGATTATTCTATGGAGGTTGCGACAGGCGGACCAATCAGCAACCGACTCCGGATGTTCCTCGCCCTGCGCTCGAATACAGAGTGGCCAGTCTTTCCCACCGAACAGCCGAATGTCGAGTACCAGGCGATGGGAAATATCGTCATTGACCTTGGCGGCATGTCATCGCTCAGAATCAGCGGGGGACTTGCTCAGGAGAATGACAATGTGTTCTCCGGGTCAAACAGCGTCGGTGGATATCAGCGCTGGCTCTGGGATAGAATCACGGGAATCAACTATCGCAAACGAGTGAACGCACAGCTGGGGATACGCTTCACCCAGGCACTCAGCCAGTACACGTTCTATGAAGTGAAATTGAATTCTCTTTTTACCTCAAACAAACTGGGGGCAACGCCAGTACCCTCCTCAGTGCCGGACTCGCTCGCATTCGGTCCTGCAACCGTTGCATGGAGTTTCATCCTTCCTGTAACAAACAACAATTCCCCTGATGGTCTTGACTATCAGGTTGGGTATGACACGTTCAGAGAGGAACGGACACGGACGATTTCCCTCGATGCCTCCATCACGAGTCAGGTGACGAAGTATCATCTGCTCAATGGCGGCGTTCAGTTGAACACGTATCTCATTGACGTCTCGAATATCCTTAGCCTCAGGGGGAGCAAGAATGTCGAGCGCTACATCGGCAGGCCATTCGAGGGGGCTCTCTACGTCCAAGACAAGATGGAGTTCGAGGGGCTGATCGCCAACGTCGGTTTGCGGTGGGATGTGTGGGGATCTGGACGAGACTACTACAAAGACCTGTACTCTCCGTTTCAGCTCCCTGACAGTCTTGGCAGGTACAATTTGGGGACAGCGCTTCAGGCGGAAGCTCCCATCATCGGCCGGCTGCAGCCCCGTGTGGGTGTTTCGTTCCCCGTTTCGGTAAGCACGGTGTTTCATCTCAATTATGGGGCGTTCATGCAGCGGCCTTCGTTCCAATACGTACTTTCGACGCGCGTTGCCCAGGGATCAAATCGACCCGTTGTTCTCGGCAATCCGACGGTTGAACCGGAGGTGACCAACAGCTACGACATCGGGGTTATGCAGGGACTTGGCGAAGGATTTACCCTCGACGTCAGCGGGTATTACAAAGACGTGAAGAACCTCCTCGAGCAGGCCAACTTCACCAATGACATTACGCCGGAGCAGGTGAGCTCTTACTTTAACAGAGATTATGCCGACATCAGAGGGTTCCGTGTTGCGCTCGCCAAGCGGAGAGGGTCGCTTACCGGATCGATCAATTATCAATTCAGTGTGGCGACCGGCAAAAGCGCAACGGTTTCAGGCGCGACTCCTGCCTTCAACCGTGACGCCTCCGGTGCGATCACGACAGACCTCACGAACGTCCCGGTGCGTGATATTCTCCTGGATTTCGATAGAACTCACAATCTCATCGTCACCATCGCGTATGTAACGGACAGCGAGTGGGGACCACGGATATTCGGTGTCCGTCCCTTTGCCGATATCACAACTTCCGTTGTTTCCTTCTTCACCGGCGGGCGTCCCTACACATCTCCCTCAAACCTGAAACTGATCAACGAAAAACGCGCGCCTGCAGAATATAACACGGGTCTGCGGATCACGAAACGATTCCGGGACTTCTTCGGAATGCCAGCCATGTTCTATCTGGACGTGTCGAACCTCTTCGACACAAAGAGGCTCAACTACAATTACCTCTTCCAGCGGCCGACACCGACCAATCCAAATCTCCCGCTCTCGTACTATGAGAAGTATCCGGTTGACGATCCGAACAATGGTATCCGATACTGGTGGGACAAAGGGAGACAAGGTCCGTTCAGCGTCGATCAGTCGTTCCTGATCTACAGCAACGAACCGCGCGCGTTCAGCTTTGGACTTGTCGTTGAGTTTTAGAGAGAATATGCCTATGCACACGACCAACATTGCCATGAAACAGGCTGGAATCGTCAGCCTGCTCATTCTTGCGCTTTGTTCCACGGCCTTCAGCCAGCGGGATTGGAGGGTTCACCGGCGCGGATTGCTCCACCAGACGGTATACAATACGGGTGAACTGGGAAGAGCATACAATGCGGGAGGGACCATTCAGGAAGGATTTCCCTCAATGGAGTACCCGCCGAGTTCGTTCATGATCCTTGATCGGACGCGGTATCCGGGACAACACAATTCGTTTGGGAGTGGAATATGGCTGGGGGGAACACGACCGAGCGGCCGGCAATACGCTCTCTGCGGTGCAGTATCGGACAACAACGGTAATCCCGTCACGGTCACGGGGGTCTACAGCACTCCCATTTCGCTTGTGCGAATCGAAAACTACCCCATCCTCGCAAACGGCAATCTGAATCCCGCATATAATCCGGACGAAGCAGAAGAAATTATCACGGCCAAATGGAGTACCCCGGTTGGCGTGACTGTCACTCGCACAAGTCGGGCCTGGAGTTTTCCCGGCTATGATAGTTTCATCATCTACGAATATGATTTCCAGAATACCACGACCGATACGATCTCCGATCTCTTCGTGGTTTTCGCAAACACCTTTGCTCCCTCAATGTTTGGCTACCAGAGGAATCATGGCCAGTGGACCGAAGCCGCGATGAGAGGTCAGCCCCCGAGCGGGCTGGGAGACCAATTTGCGCGCTTCGATCTCAAACGGTGGATGACCTACAATCACGACCGCGAAGGTGTTCCGGAAAACGTCTACTTCAATCTGTGGACGACACCCGGAAACCGGGGAGCGTTAAATTCGCCACAAGCTGTCGGTCTGACGGTATTGTACAGCGATTATGACAATCTTGCGCGGAGAAATCAGACACGCCAGGTATGGATTACACAGTCGGACAGCGCAGGGCTTTGGGACCAGAACAACAAAGCAAAGCAACCGTTTCTGTTGCGATATGAAAACGGGAATCTGCCCGATACGAAGACTATTCCGTGGATGGATCCCGCCCTGCAGCGGAAGACTTCCGGTTTCTCAGGTGTGACCGACTCGACCCGTTTCGTGACTCAGTATAATCCGACTGAATGGCCATACTGGAAAGGCCGGACGAAAGGCTCAACCAACCTTTCGTGGTGGCAACCGGTCGCACGCGCATACGGCTTCTATCCGTACATCCTGCCTCCGGGTCAACGAATGCGCTTTGCAGTCGCAGAAGTGGCCGGCTATGGACCGGGGGTCGCAGGCGACAAGATCTACAAGGACATAGGTGGAAATGTCAGGGCCGGTGTCGATGCAGGAATCTTTTTCAATCCGGTGCCGAGCTGGTCCGACACGCTGCAGTATCCCTATTTGGGAAGCAAGTCCTATATCGGAAGC